>Ga0335072_10000487_pt1 | contig 77882 bp, 68 predicted proteins | sample Lox_Sample_21_FD_206725 | JGI IMG/M metagenome (GOLD analysis project Ga0335072, IMG submission 206725) | Soil microbial communities from Loxahatchee National Wildlife Refuge, Florida, United States - Lox_Sample_2.1 | ecosystem: Environmental > Terrestrial > Soil > Wetlands | place: USA... | reverse complement strand
CACCTCGCGTGCCGCACCGCCGCTTTCGTCGGTCCTCGTTGATCGACCAGGGCAGCCAGGTCTCGCGGGCGCGGGTCACGCCGCCATCGCGCGGCGCGGCCCGCGCCCGCGCCGTCAATCGGCAAAACATGAAGCGGGCAATGGTGAACCGGGGGCCGCTGGGACCCGTAAACGTAGTGGGATCACGAACCGACGGGGCGCGTGGACCTATGGCTTGTGTGACGGCTTTCTGCCGGTCACCCCAGCCGTGGCTTTGAGTTGTTTTCCCAAGCAATCCAAGGAGGTTCCATGCCCAGGCCACGACGTGCCCGACGGCGCTACCTACGGACCAAGCGATGGTGGGCGGTCGCAGCCGCCGCCGTATCGCTGAGCGTGGCCGCGGGGGTGATCGTTGCCACCGATCATCACGCGCCGCCCCAGGCCCTGCAAGAAAGTGCGTCCGTGCAGCGACAACCCGGCGGCTGGGGTCGCGGTGGTTACCTGATGATGCCCGGTGCCGGCCACAGCGCGGCAGTCAACGCCGAGGCCCGTGAGCAAGTCAGCGCCAGCGATCGGCACGTCAGCCGACGGCTGAAGACCCGGTGGGAGAGCAACAAGCAGTACATGGCCTGGTACCGGCACTGGTATCAGGAGTGGTACGAGTACTACTGGTCTCACCACCGGCACCACGGCAGGGGCCACGGCACGCCACCCTTGCCCTCTCCCACGCCCACGCCCACCGTGACGGTCTCGCCCACGGCCACGCCCACCGGGACCCCGACGACAACCGTTACTCCCACGCCGTCCGCGACGCCGACCGGCACTCCCACCGCCACCCCGAGCAGCACCGCTTCGGCCACGCCGTCCGCGACGCCTACCGTCACGGCCACTCCCTCCCCGACGACAGGGACAGGGACCGGGGTTACCGCGCTGACCAGCGTGAACTGGGCGGGCTACGCGGCTACCGGCGCGGCGGGCACCTTTACCAGCGTGGCCTCCGGCTGGACGGTGCCCACGGTGACCTGCACGGGCACAGACACCTTCTCTAGCTTCTGGGTCGGCCTCGACGGCGACGGCAGCGGCACCGTGGAGCAGACTGGCACCGAGGCCGACTGTCACGGCAAGGCGGCGGCCTACTCAGGATGGTTCGAGATGTTCCCGAACGCCCCGGTGTTCTACAAGCAGCCCGTGCAGCCGGGCGACACCATGGTGGCATCGGTCACCGCCGAAGGCGCGGGCGTCTTCATGCTGACGCTCTTCGACATGACCCAGAACTGGAGCCAGGTAACCGAGCAGACCTCGGCCACCGCCACGCTCGCGTCCGCCGAGGTCGTCACCGAGGCGCCGACCGGTGATGGCCAGATAGAGCCGCTGACCAACTTCGGCACGGTCAACTTCATGGCATCCGCGATGAACAATGTCGCCATCGGCACATCCCCCATCGATGAGCTCACCCTGCAATCGGCAGCGGGCGTCACCGAGGCCACCCCGTCGGTCATCAGCGGGGGGATAGGCAACTTCTCCGTCACCTGGGACAGCAGCGGCGCCTAGCGCCCCGCCTGAGCATCACGGCTGGATGCGCCCGCCCGGTTCCGGCGGGCGGGCGCTCCGCGTTCGAGATCGTTACTGGAGGTATGCCGCCCCGTCGGGTAGCGTTTATTTCGTACATGTTTCCCCGCCCTTTCGGCGAGTGATGATGGCTCTGCGGATTGGCGGGCCTGGATGCTGACGGATTGCGGTCGAGAACTTCATCGCCTGCTCGGGGAGCGCCGCCTCTCGCTGCGCGAGGCCGCGCGCCAGGCCGGGTGCAGCCCGGGCTACCTGTCTAACGTCGCTCACGGCCGCAAGTCCCTGACGCCCAGAGTGGCGGCCCGCCTGGACAAGGCGCTGGAGACGAGCGGCACATTCGCCGCCCTTGCCCTGGTCCAGCCACCCGCTGTCAGCTTCCTCGTCCCCGTGGCCCGGGTGCCATTCGGCATCGGCGCGGATGGTGGCACGGGCGCGCCTCGCCTCGCCTGGGCGCCGGCCGCGGGCCCGGATGGCGCGGAAGGCCCGCAAGGTATCCCGCCCGCGCTGCCCGCCGGCATGTCACGGGGCAACGCCGTCGCCCTTGTCGAGGCGCTCGGCGCGATCCTGCCTGGTTACGTTCAGGCCGACCGGCTGGTGGGGTCGGCGACCCTGCTCCTGCCACTGCGCAGCCACATCGCGACGGTCGAGTGGGCCTGCGAGGTCGCGAGGGGGCAAGACCGGGCCGGCGTGCTTGACTTCGCCAGCAGGTTCATGGAGTTCATCGGCTGGGCGCACCAGGATGCCGGGGACCTGGACTGCGCGATGCGATGGGCAAGCCGGGCACTTGACTACGCCATCGAGCTCGGGGACCAGCGCACGATCGCCTACACGCTGATGCGCAAGGCCTCCATCGCGACCGAGGCCGGGATGCCCGGGCACGGTGCGGGCATGTCCAGTGCGGCCCTCGCCCGCAGTGACGCGCTCACCCCCCGCCTGAAGGCAGTGATCCTCCGGCAGCGCGCGCACGCCAGCGCGGCCTTGCAGGAACCTGTCGAGGCCTCTAGGGACGCCGACGCCGCGGTTGCCGAGGCCGTCGCCGGGGTCAGCCAGGATGAGGAGGACCGGGCGCCGTACTGCAGCCCGGCGTACGCGGCGATGGAGGCCGGAGCTGTCCACCTGCGCCTCGGCGATCCCGCTACCGCGTTGTCGGTCCTTGAGCCAAGCTGCTCGCAGTGGTCCGACACCAGCCAGGCCCGGGATCACGCGCTGTCCCTGGCCCGCCTGGCGGAGGCCTACGCGGCCCTCGGCCGGCGTGACCAGGCGCGGGCGGCCGCCGAGGACGCCCTGACCGCGGCGGCCGGCCTGGCATCGCGTCGCGTCACCGGCGAGCTCGCCGGGCTGGCCACGAAGCTGGCCCCCTGGGCTGACGACGGCGAGACGGCCGCGATCTTGAGGAAGCTGGCTCCTGTGGCCCGGACGCGGATCCCGGCCGGCACGCGGGGAGGCAGCCCGTGAACCACCTACTGCCGACCGGCACGGCAGCGGAGGCGGAGGCGTGGCACCCGGCCCACGCGGTCCTTCCCGTCGGGAGCTTCGAGCAGCACGGGCATCACCTCCCCCTGATTACCGATACGGTCGTGGCCGGGGCGGTCGCTCGGGAGCTGGAGCTGGCCTACCCCGTCTTCGTCCTGCCGCCGGTCACCATCTCCTGCTCGCACGAGCATCGCGCCTGGCGCTCGACGGTCAGCGTCTCCGCCCGCACGCTGGCCAGCATCGTGGACGACGTCTACGACTCCGTCGCCCAGTCGGGCTTCTGCTCGCTGACCGTGCTGAGCGGGCATGGCGGCAATTACATCTTGTCGCACGTGGTGCAGGAGGCCAGCGCGGCCGGCCGGAGCATGGCATTGTTCCCCGCCAAGGATGACTGGAAGGACGCACGCCAGGCGGCCGGCCTTGCGACCTCCGACCACGAGGATATGCACGCTGGTGAGCTGGAGACGTCGATCCTTCTCTACGCCTACCCTGAGCTCGTCCGCGACGGATGGCGCGATGCCGACTGGATGGCTGACGACCGCCGCGACCTGCTGACGATCGGAATGCGCGGCTACACGGAAAGCGGCGTCATCGGAAAGCCGTCCGGCGCGTCAGCGGAGAAGGGTAAGGCACTGCTTGACTCGCTGACCGGGAGCTTCGCCCGGCTGCTCGCCTTGTTCGAACGCCGTTAAGAGGATCGTTCGCCGGGGCGGCCGATGCGGCGGCCGACCGTTTCCCTGTATCCCTAGCGCCGGGAAACAGGAAACTCTTTTGCGATTGCGTTACCCGGGATTTACTACTTGCATGGAGCCGCAGTGCGCCCTGCTCCGGGAGACGGGGCCATGAACCTGGGCATCAACTTGTGCTTCGCGGTGAAACGGCTCACCGAACCCGAGGCATGGGCGGAATTCGTGCGCGTCGAGCTAGGCCTGGACGCCGTGCAGTTTACTTTCGACCTGCTCGACCCCTGGTGGCCAGAGGCCGAGCGCCGGGCCATCATCCGCCGTACCCGCGCCGCCGCCGATGGCTGGGGACTGGCCATCGGCAGCGCCTGCGTCGGGTTCGCCCACTATGTCCCGGCCGGGCTGCTTGACCCCGACCCCGAAGCCCGCAGCATCGCACGGCGATGGTGGCGCCGCGCCTGCGACGTGGGCGGCGAGCTCGGCGCGACCGCGATCGGCGGGCCGCTGGGAACCCTGAGCGCACGCGATGCGGCGGACCCCACGGCACGGGCCGAGCGCTACCGTGACCTGCTGGACAGCATCGAGGCCATCACCGGTCACGCGGCGGCGGCCGGGCTTAGTGAGTTCCTCATCGAGCCCACCTACCTGGCCAGGGAGATCCCCTCCACCATCGCGCAGTGCCAGCACCTGCTTGACGGCCTGCGCGATCGCTGCCGGATACCGGCCGGGCTCACCCTGGATATCGGCCACGCCGCCTTCGAGCCGCGGTACGGGCCTGACGCCTCGGCCGAATCCTGGATCACCGGCCTGGGCGCGGGCATCCGCATGCTGCACCTGGACAACACCGACCGTCGCGGCGACCCGCACTGGGGCTGGCCGCACGAGCGCGGGCGCGTCGACCTGGCCCCGATCGCCGCGAGCATCCATGCCGCCGGCCTGGACACCATCCCGGCGATCCTGGAGATCCGGCCTCAGCTCGAAGATGACGACGAGAAGGTCCGGCGCGACCTCGCCGCCTCCGTCACCTACTGCCGCCAGCACCTGGGCGCGGTCCCGGCCGGGCACTCCTGGTCCCGGCCGACCTGATAATGATGGCATGGACCCACTGGCCTGCCCGTGCGGCCTTGGTGACGACTATGACTCGTGCTGCGGACGACTCCATGCGGGGGCGCCAGCTCCGACCGCTGACCTGCTCATGCGCTCGCGCTTCAGCGCCTTCGCCGTCGGCGACGCCGGATACCTGCTGCGCACCTGGCACTCGACAAGCCGTCCCCGCGAGCTGCGGCTTGACCCCACGCTCCGGTGGATCCGCCTGGCCGTGCTTGACACCGATGACGGCGGCTTGTTCGACACCGCGGGCACCGTACGGTTTCGTGCCATCTACCGCCGCGACGGGCAGCGCGGCGTGCTCGCCGAGACGAGCAGGTTCCTGCGGGAGGACGGGCGCTGGACCTATGTGGGCCCCCTGACCTAGGACCTCGGGCAGGCGACCAGTCGCAGGCACCTGCAGCTCAGCGAGGAGCAGCGCCGGCTCCTTGACGCGGCGAGCTGAGCGAGCGGTCCGGCGACTCGCACGTGGTGACCGCGCCCGCGTAAAAGCCGATCTTCGCGTCGATGGCGTGAAGGTAGGCGGTCATCGTCTCGAGCTGCGCGCGGACCCGCCCCCTGTGAGCTCTCAGGAGCGCGAGCCGCTCCTCTTCGTTACCCTCGCCGACACGGACCATCTCGGCGTACCTGCGCACCTCGCGGATCGGCATGCCCGTCGTCCTCAGCTTGGTGATCAGCTCGATCCATTCGAGGTCGCGCTGGGAGTACCGACGGTGCCCGGAGCCGGCCCGGTCGACGCTGAGCATCAGGCCATCGCGCTCGTAATAGCGCAGCGTGTGCCGGGTCAGGCCGGTTCGCTCGGCCACCTCGGCTATCGTCAGTCCGGAGGGCGTCATGCACCTATTCTCCCGCTTTGAGCGTGCTCGAAGTCAAGGACGGTGCGGCCGACGAGCGCGATGATCGCCAACAGTATGTAGTTTACTGACTACCTGCAGCGATAACGTGAGCCATGTCATGCGCCGATGGGTGGTATCTGGGGCATGTCACAGGGGCATCTGTGGTTACACCTATCAGATAGCGCCCAGGCGCCCGATGGTTGCCCCTCAACCGCAACAGTCGCCTTGACCCGCGTCCACATCCGCGCCCCTGTCCCAGCCACGGTCGCATCGCACCGGCTGGCAGCGTCCCTGGGCGAAAGCGAGCGCCGCCCCTCGGCGCCCTTCCCCGAGGCTCATCTCCATTGACTTTCCGTAAGAACACCCCCGCACCGTTCCGCAAGCTCACCCGGGCCGAGCTGCCCGCTCTGGCCCGCGGTGCTCGTGACACCGCGACCCGCACGGCCCGCGAGGCCGTCACCCGGGCGGCCGAGCACCCCATGACCCGCAATGCCCGTGACGTCGCCAGCCGTGGCGCCGAGAAGGCCGTGGCCCAGGGTGCCCGGACGATGCGCGACCCGTCCCAGCGCTGGAAGGCGGGCGCCATCGGCATCGTTGCCATCGGCACCATCGCCGGGGTCGGCGCGAGCGCCCCATGGGCCAGCGCCGCCACTGGTGCGACCACGATCTATGACTCGACCAACCCGTCGGCGATCCCGGCCGGCCAGCACGTCGCCACCTACTCCAACGGCGCCTTCCAGGCCTCCAGCTCCTCGGTCGCCGGCCGCGGCAACGTGCTGTGGATCGACACCAACGGCAGCAACACCCACGCCAGCGCCCTCGACGTCGAGCCCGGCGACGCCACCCCCGCCCAGGCCGCCCAGTGGGTCAACGCCAAGCTGACCGCCAGCCCCCACAGCGACGCCATCGTCTACACCTTCAAGAGCGACTGGAGCTCGGTCCAGGGCCAGATCAACACCCTGCCCTCCTGGGAGCAGTCGCACGTGAAGTACTGGATCGCCGACCCCACCGGCACCCCCCACAACGTCGCGGGCGCGTCAGCCACCCAGTGGTACTGGGGCAGCAACTACGACATCTCCAGCGCCCAGCCCGGCTTCTTCAGCTGATCCACCCCGGCACCCCAGCGGCCGGGCCTCAGCACCGGCTGGCCCGGCCCACCCTACTGTCCGGTGAAGCGAGCGTCGCGACGCTCGAGGAACGCCGTGATGCCCTCGCGCACGTCGGACGTCGTGTAGGTGACGTGCTGGGCCTGTGCCTCTTGCTCGACGGCCTGCTCCAAGGTGAGCAGCGCGCTGTCGTCCAGTTGCCGCTTGATCAGGCTGATGGCCGTGGTGGGGGCAGCGGCCAGCCGACGACCCCAGTCAAGGCCGGCCTTGTGCAACTGGTCAGCGGGCACGACCTCGTTGACCAGCCCCCACGCCTGCGCGTCGGCGGCACTAACCATGTCACCGAAGAAAGCCATCTGCTTAGCGCGCCGCAGCCCGACCGCGCGCGGCAGGGTCCAGGAGCTTCCTCCGTCGAGGGCCAGGCCGCGCCGGATGAAGATGGCTGAGAACCGCGCCCGGTCGCTGGCGATCATCAGGTCGCAGGCCAGGGCGAGGCCGAGTGCTACCCCGACGGCAACCCCGTCGACCACCGCGAGGGTCGGCTTCGGCAGCCGGTGCAGTTGCCGGGCGATCTCGCCGACCACGCGCATCTCGTGGACGATCGCCTGCCGGCCCTGGCCGGTCAGCCCGCTCGGACCGTCCTCGCCTGCATCGCCGGTACCGTAGCCGCGCTGCCCGCCGCTGAGGTCCGCGCCGGCGGAGAAGTTACCATCGGCTCCGGTCAGCAGCAGTGCCCGGTCCGCGGGGTTCCCGGCGACCTCGCGCAGCACCTCGCTCAGGTCCGCCCAGTTGGCCCCGTTGAGCGCGTTCTTCTTGCGCGGCCGGTTGAAGGTCACCGTCACCAGGCCGTCGGACCGCTGGACCAGCGTCTCGCTCACAGGCATCTCCATTCCTGCTCAGGAACCTAACCCGGAACCACCTGCCCGGCAAGACAGGCCCCTCAGCTACCCGTCCAGGCCGCCGCGCCGCACCAGCTGCGTGGCGATGACGTTCCGCTGGATCTCGTTGGTGCCCTCGCCTACGATCATCAGCGGGGCATCGCGGAAATACCGCTCGACGTCGAATTCCGTCGAGTAGCCATAGCCGCCGTGTATGCGCACGGCGTTCAGGGCGATCTGCATCGCGGTCTCCGAGGCGAACAGCTTGGCCATGCCCGCCTCCATGTCGACCCGCCGGCCGGCCTCATATTCCCGGGCGGCATACAGGGTCAGCTGGCGGGCGGCGGTCAGCGAGGTGGCCATGTCCGCCAGGTAGTTGCCGATCGCCTGGTGGCGCCAGATTGGCTGGCCGAAGGCCTGGCGGTCCTGGGCGTACGCCAGGGCGTCCTCAAGCGCCGCCCGGCCCACGCCGAGTGCCCGGGCGGCCACCTGCAGCCGCCCCGTCTCCAGGCCCTTCATCATCTGGGTGAACCCCTGGTCCTCGACGCCGCCGAGGATCGCGTCCGCCGGCGCGTGATAGTCGCTGAAGGCCAGCTCGCAGCTCTCGACGCCCTTGTAGCCGAGCTTGGGCAGGTCGCGGGAGACGGTCAGGCCTGGCCCGTGCTCGGCCAGCAGGATGGAAATGCCCGCGTGGGCCGGGACCGCGCCGGGGTCGGTCTTGCACAACAAGGCGATGAGCGAGGATCGGCGGGAGTTGGTGATCCAGGTCTTCGCCCCGTTGACCAGGTAGCCGCCGCTTGGGTCCCGGGCGGCGACGGTGCTCATGGCCTGCAGGTCCGAGCCGCCGCCTGGCTCGGTGAGCGCCATGGTGGCGCGCACCTCGCCGGTAGCCATCCGGGGCAGGTAGCGGCGCTTTTGCTCGTCGGTGCCGTACAGCGCGAGCAGCTTGGCGACCACGGTATGCCCGCCCATCGCGCCGGCCAGGCTCATCCAGCCGCGGGCCAGTTCCTCGGTGACAAGCACGTAGCACGGCATGGAGACCGGATTCCCGCCCCATTCCTCGCCGATCGCCAGGCCGAAGATCCCCAGCCGCTTCATCGTCTCGATGAGTGCCTCCGGGTAGGCGTTGGCGTGCTCCAGCTCCCTGGCCACCGGCTTGACTTCCTTGTCAACGAAGTCGCGGACCGTCTCGACGACCGCGTGCTCGTCGGCGGCCAGGATGTCAAGCGTGCTCATGGGGCGTTCTCCTCGCGTGGACGGCAAGCCAGGGCAGGAGCCGGGCGGCCTTCATCATGCAATCACATGCCCTGCGGCGGGACTCCCCGCCCGGCCGCGCGGCAACGCCGCGTGTAAAGACAAGTGCGTGTGGTAGCGACCGGCATGGCCTCTATCGCTCTCAGCCATGTGCTGTTCAACCTCAGGATGTCGCCGTTCCCGCCGCTGGCCGTCGGCTTCATGGGCCTGGGGACCGGTTACCTCATCTACGGGCCCCAGGAACTGCTTGGCTACCCGAAGCGGGGCGAGCGAGTGGATGGCGGCACCGGCGTCTGGGGCATCTGGATGCCGGGCTTCATGCAGTTCTTCGCCGGCGTCTACCTGTTCGCCGGCCTCGCCCTGTTCGGCACGTTCCAGACGCCCGCCTTGTACATGGCGGCGCTCGCGTTCACCGCCTACGGGGTGCACTGGTTCGCCATGGGCTGGAACCGGATGCGCGGCGCCGACACCCGGATCAACCTCGGCATGTGCGTGGCATTCCTGCTCATCTCGGTCCTTGGCATCATCGCGTTCTTCGGCGCGGCCGACGATCCGGTCGGCGGCCTGTTCATCGGGCTGGCCTGCGTCTACGCCGCGGACTTCGTCGCCAGCCTCAAGCCGGACCTGCCCAGGCTCGGCGGCATGGGAGAGCGCGCCCTGGGGTTCTTCCACATCACCGTCGGCTTCTGGCTCCTCTACCTGATGTTCGCCTCGGTGCTGAACATCGTCTTGAAGTACAACCTCCCGCTGTGACAGACACGCTTTGCTCGCAGCCTCGCCGGGTATTCGTCACCGGCAGCGACGCAATGAATACATCAGGGAGGTCTTCGTGCGCTTTTCTGCCAAGGTGCGGCATTTGCCGCCCAGGATCACCACCGGCCTGTTCATCGTCAACTCCGGCATCGGCAAGCTGTCGGCCGACGAGCAGACCGCCGCGCACCTGCACGGCTTCGCGGCGGGCGCCTACCCGTTCCTGAACAAGCTCAAGCCGAAGGACTTCACCCGCATCCTGGCGGCCACCGAGATCGCGCTCGGCTCGGCGCTGCTGGTGCCAGTCGTCCCGTCCATCCTTGTCGGCGCCGGGCTCACGGCATTCTCCGGCGGCCTGGTCGGCCTGTATGCCCGGACGCCGGGGATGCGCAAGGAGGGCAGTATCTTCCCAACCCAGGATGGCACCCCGCTGTTCAAGGACATGTGGATGACCGGCATCGGGCTTGGCCTGGTGCTCGACGAGATCACCGATCCAAGCGGGTGCAAGCACTGAGCCGCCCCTGAGCAAGGCCCGGAGCAAGAGCGCTAGGCGTCCCCCCGCACGGGGCGGGCCCGCGGTGACAGGGCGCCTGCCGCGGCGGCGGTCATCCCCCGCCGATGGTGGCGGCGGCACAGGACCTCATAAGACGCCGGGCCCGCTCCGCCCGCTCCGCCCGCTCGGCCCGCTCCGCCCGCTCGGCCCGCCTCGGCGGCCTGCTGCCCGATGTTGCCCACGACGATGATCTCGCCCTCGGTGACCATGACGCCACCCTCCACCCGCGCGTTGTGGGTCGCCCGCTCGCCGCACCAGCACAGGGCCTCGACCTGGAGGACCTGCGTGCTGTCGGCCAGCTCCACCAGCCGCGCGGAGCCAGGGAACAGCTTCGTGCGGAAGTCCGTCAGGATGCCGAAGCAGAACACGTCGATCTCAAGCTCATCGACGATCTTGGCCAGGTCGTCGACCTGCCCCTGGGTATAGAACTGTGCCTCGTCGCAGATGTAGTAGTCGATCGGCTCCCCGCGCTTCAGCCTCTCCACCGAGTAGGCCCAGAAGTCGAAGGCGGGCGAGACCTCGATCGCGTCGTGGATCAGCCCCAGCCGGGACGACACCGTCGCGGTGCCCGCCCGGTCGTGCGCGGTGAACATCAGGCCTGCGAGCCCGCGGGCCTGGCGGTTGTAGTTGGTCTGCAGGGCAAGGGTGCTCTTGCCGCTGTCCATCGGGCCCGTGTAGAACGTCAGCTCTGCCATAACCGAGCATCTTCCCATGCCCAACTCCGCCCCGCCCTGGGCCGGCCGGACCTGGCGGACATGAGCGATTTGCCGCGTGAGCCCCCTTATGTCCCTTGACCTCGGCGGCGGGTGCGCGTTGACTCGGTATGCCAGGGGAGAACGGCGTGTCTCAAGGGAGAGGTGCGATGCCGGACGACTTTCTGTCCCTTTACGCTCAGAGCCAGCCGGGCAAGCCCGCCGTCATCGACGACCGGGGGGACGGGACCGTCGTCGTGTGGACGTACGCCGAGCTTGAGGCGCGGTCGAACCAGCTGGCGAACCTGCTTCTTGACCTCGGGGCCGGACCGGGCACGAAGGTCTTGTGGTGCGGGCCGAACTCTCCGCAGGTCGTCGCGGTCATGAGCGCCACGCGGAAGATCGGGGCGGTCGCCGTGCCGCTGAACTACCGGCTGACGCCGTCCGAGGCGCTGTACGTCATCAACCACAGCGACGCCGAGATCGCCTACGTGGACTGTGAGCAGGCGCCCATGTTCGCCGCGCTGAGCGGTCAGCTTGAGAAGGTGCGGCACGTCATCGCGGTCGGTGGCACCGCGCCTGCGGGGATGCTTGGCGACGCCGACATCGCGACCGCCCCGGACCGGGTGCCCGATGTCGGTGACGCGGCTGGCACGGGCGGGACGATGATCTACACCTCGGGCACCACGGGCAGGCCGAAGGGCGCGGTCCGGTCCGGCGGCCCTGACCCGGAGACCACCTTGGCGCTGCTGACGCTGCTCGGCTGCCGCACCGAAGACATCTACATCACCTGCGGGCCGCTGTACCACAGCGGCCCGAGTGCGTTCCTTGGCGCGGGCATGCTGTTCGGCCAGACGGCCATCGTGCAGCGCAGGTTCGACGCCGAGGACTGGCTGCGGCTCGTGGACGCCTACCAGGCGACCTCGACATTCTCCGCGCCGGCCCCGATCCGGATGATCTGCGCGCTGCCCAAGCAGGTCAAGGATCGCTATGACCGGTCGTCGATGCGCATCATGATCGCTAACGCGGCCCCGTGGAGCTACGCGCTCAAGCAGCAGTACGTGGCGGACTTCCCGCCCGGGTCGCTCTTTGAGGTCTACGGGTCAACCGAGCTCGGCGTCGATACCGTCTTGCTGCCGCGTGATCAGATGCGCAAGCCGGGGTCGTGCGGGCAGCCGGCACCCGGCGTGGAGATCATGCTGGTTGGCCCGGACGGCGGCGAGGTCACCGGGACCGGCCCCGAGCATCCTGGCGAGGTGTTCATCCGGTCCAAGAGCGTGTTCACCGCGTACTACAAGAACGACGCCAGCTACGCGGCCAGCGGACACGGGAACTTCCACTCCGTCGGCGATATCGCCTACTGGGACGACGAGGGCTACCTGTACATCTGCGACCGGAAGACCGACATGATCATTACCGGGGGGATGAACGTCTACCCGGCCGAGATCGAGGCGGTCCTTGACTCCCATCCGGAGATCTTCGACGTGGCGGTGTTCGGGATCCCGTCACCGCAGTGGGGTGAGGCCGTGCACGCCACGGTCGTGCGGGCGCTGGGATCGTCGCTGACTGGTCCTGAGGTCACTGCGTTCGCGCGCGAGCACCTGGCTAGCTACAAGGTCCCGCGGTCGGTCGACTTCACCGCCGAGCTGCCGCGCACCGGATCGGGCAAGGTGCTCAAGCGCCAGCTTCGCGCGCGCTGGCAGGCCGACCAGCAGGGCCACGAGTGAGTCAGGAAAAGCCCAGGTGGGAGGCTCGCGTCTGCTAATAACCTGGGACTCATGACAGCGACACGGCGAGAGTTCATCGCGGGAGGTGCCGCACTCGGTGCGGCCGGGGCGCTCGGGCTAGGCGGCTGTACATCAGATCAGCACAAGACGCTGGAGCAGGCCACCGCGGCCGGGGCTGCTGGGACCAGCCTGCGCGACATCGGCCACATCGTGATCCTGATGCAGGAGAACCGTTCCTTCGACCAGCACTTCGGGACCTTGTCGCAGGTGCGTGGGTTCTCCGATCCTTCCGCGCTTGGCGGTGGCGCCGTCTTCAGCCAGCCTGGCTACCTGCCGGGGGCGGGCGTGCAGGCCACGGGCCGCCTGAGGCCGTTCCGGCTGCGGCAAGACCCGCCCGCGACCAACGGCCAGACCATCAACGACATCGCGCACACCTGGGCGCTTCAGCACCGCAGCTGGAACAACGGGGCGATGGATGCCTTCGTCACCGCTCACATCGACACGGACGGCCCGGCCGACGGGCCGCTGACCATGGGCTACTACGCCCGCGCGGACCTGCCGTTTTACCACGCGCTCGCGGACGCGTTCACCATCTGCGATGGCTACCACTGCTCCGTGCTCGGGCCAACCGACCCCAACCGGGTGATGGCCTGGTCAGGGACCATTGACCCGGAAGGGGCGGCGGGCGGACCGGTGATCGTCACCCGCGGCACAGACCGGGTGAAGCACTTCGGCAAGCTTGACTGGGAGACCATGCCCGAGCGGCTGCTGGAGGCCGGGGTGAGCTGGAAGGTCTACAGCGACGCGGAGGGCCTGCTCGCGTTCAACCCGCTCCCCTACTTCCGGGCCTACACCCACCCGGGGACGCTGAAGGGCCTCGAGCTGGCCGAGCTGGCACTGGCCCAGCGGTACCCGGACACGTTCGCCCAGGACGTGCGCACGGGGAAGCTGCCCGAGGTGTCGTGGATCATCCCTCCGCTGAACCAGTGCGAGCACCCGGCCTCACCACCGGAGAACGGCGAGTACCTGGTCAGCCAGATCCTGAAGACGCTCACGTCGAACCCTGACGTGTGGGCGCGCACGGTGCTGCTGGTGACCTACGACGAGAACGGCGGGTTCTTCGACCACGTGCCGCCGGTAACGCCGCCACCCGGCACGGAGGGTGAGTACCTCACCGCCAGCCCGCTGCCCGCCGACGCGGCCGGCATCGCCGGGCCCGTGGGCCTGGGATTCCGGGTGCCTGCCCTGGTCATCTCGCCGTTCGCAAGGGGCGGCTACCGGTACTCGGGGGTCCTTGACCACACGTCACTGCTGCGCCTCATCGAGACGCGGTTCAACGTCGAGGCGCCCAACATCTCAGCCTGGCGCCGTCAGGCCACCGGCGACCTGACCGGCGCGCTGCGGCTCGGGCCAGCATCCGATCAGGCCGTCCCGCGACTGCCGCCGACCACGCTGCTCGGCAACTCGGCCACCATCGGGCACGCCGTCATGGAGGCCCTGTCCGGGCAGCCAGACGGCGGCAACACCTTCTCCGTCCCGGCGGCCAACCCGCAGCCGGGCCAGGAGACGCGGCCCGCCCGCCCGCCGGTGCCGGCCGCGCAATGACGCGCGCTGCCGCGACGGGCGGCCGGGGGGCCGGGGGGCCGCGTTACTATTCTCGGACGGCCTGATTGGCGTGCTGGGCGAAGGGAGACTGCGCGATGACTGGCGCGGACAATGGCGACAAGCCGAGGGTGACCCTTACCGTGACCGACGGTGTCGCCGACGTCCGGCTCAACCGCCCGGATAAGCGCAACGCCCTTGACGTGGCGATGATCGCCGCCCTGGTATCGGTCGGCGAGCAGCTCAAGACGATGCCCGGGGTGCGGGTGGTGGTGCTTTCCGGTGCGGGCCAGGACTTCTGCGCCGGACTTGACTTCAGCTTGTTCGAGGCCATGCGGGACGGGAACCGGCTGTCGGCGCTCGCTCAGGTGCCGCCGTCTGACGGCCCGGCGAAGGCGGTCGCACAGCGGGCCGCCTACATCTGGGCCGAGCTGCCGGTCCCCGTGATCGCCGCGATCACCGGTAACGCGCTGGGCGGCGGCCTGCAGATCGCGCTCGGCGCCGACATCCGGATCGTCGCGCCGGACGCACGGCTGGCCGTCCTCGAGCTGGCCTGGGGCATCATCCCCGACATGACCGGCACGCAGCTGCTGCCCGAGCTCGTCGGCCGCGACGTGGCCAAGGAGCTGGTGTACACCGGCCGTACCGTCAGCGGCGAGGAAGCGGCCCGGATCGGGCTGGCCACCCGGGCCGACCCCGACCCGCTCGCGGCCGCGCTCACCCTCGCGGGCGAGATCGCCGGGCGCAGCCCGCACGCGATCCGGGCGGCCAAGCGGCTGCTTGACCTCGCCGGGCGCACCAGCCTCACCAGCGGCTTCGGTCGCGAGCAGCTGGAGATCGCCGAGCTGATCGGCGGCCCGAACCAGCTGGAGGCCATCACCGCCCGCTTCGAGAAGCGGGCGCCCAAGTTCACTGACGTGGAATAACCGGGCATAACGGCCTGCCCCCCCAGTTACCCTAGCCTGGTGGTAAGCGGAGCGCTGCTGGTCGCGGGGACGTCGTCGGATGCGGGCAAGAGCGTGCTTGTCGCCGGGCTGTGCCGGTGGCTGGCCCGCCAGGGCGTGCGGGTGGCGCCATTCAAGGCACAGAACATGGCGCTCAACTCGGCTGTCACCAGCGACGGCGCGGAGATCGGGCGGGCGCAGGTGATGCAGGCGGCCGCCGCCGGGGTCGAGCCGGAGGCGGCCATGAACCCGGTCCTGCTCAAGCCAGGCAGCGATACCCGCAGCCAGGTCGTGCTGCTCGGCCAGCCAGCCGGGGAGACTGGTGCGCTCGACTACCAGGACCTCAAGCCGATGCTCCTTGAGGCCGTCACGACCAGCCTCGCTGACCTTCGCAGCCGATTCGACGTGGTGATCTGCGAGGGGGCAGGCAGCCCGGCCGAGATCAACCTGCGCGACCGGGACCTGGCCAACATGGGGCTGGCCCGCGCGGCTGGCCTGCCCGTGGTCGTGGTCGGGGACATCGACCGGGGCGGGCTGCTCGCCGCGCTGTTCGGCACCCTGGCGCTGCTTGAGGCTGAGGACCAGCGGCTGATCGCGGGGTTCATCGTCAACAAGTTCCGCGGCGATGAGCGGCTGCTGTCCCCCGGCCTTGACATGCTCAGGTCCATGACCGGCCGCCCCACCTACGGGGTGCTGCCGTGGCGGCAGGACCTGTGGCTGGACGCCGAGGACTCCCTCGACCTGGACACTCGGCCCCGGGCCGTGCTGCCGCCGCTGGGGCGGGAAAGCCTGCGGATCTCGGTCGTCCGGCTCCCCCGGATGTCCAACGTCACCGACATGGACCCGCTGGCGGCCGAGCCAGGCGTGCGCGTCGACCTGGTTACCTCCCCCGGTCAGCTCGAGGGCTCGGACCTGGTCATCCTGCCTGGCACCCGGGCCACCGTCAGCGACCTCGGCTGGCTGCGGTCATCCGGCCTCGCGGCCGCCATCACCGAGCGAGCGGACGCCGGCCTTCCGGTCCTGGGCATCTGCGGCGGCTACCAGATGCTCGCCGCGACAATCGAGGACTTCGTCGAGAGCCGTGCGGGCGTCGTGCCCGGGCTCGGCCTGCTGCCGGCCTCGGTGCGGTTCGCCGGGCGCAAGACGCTGGGCCGTCCCTCGGGCACTGCCCTGGGTGAGCCGGTCAGCGGCTACGAGATCCACCATGGGATCGTCACCGTCGACGGCGGGGACACGTTCCTCGACGGGTGCGAGGACGGAAGCGTCCGCGGCACCACCTGGCACGGCATCTTCGAGAGCGACGGCTTCCGGCGGGCCTTCCTCACCGGCCTGGCCGCCCGAACGGGCCGTTCGTTCACCGTCGCGCCGGACGTCAGCTTCGCCACCGTCCGGGAGCGCCGCTACGACGTGCTGGCCGACATGATCGAGGCCCACCTGGACACCGGCGCGCTGCTGGGGCTGATCGAGGACGGCCCGCCCGCCGGGCTGCCCACGCTGGCCAGCACGCTCACGATGCCCAACGCAGGTGCGCGCCGATGAGGTGGCCGACGCCGTACGTGACTGCCGCCGCCAGCGCCCCGACGGCCATTTGCCGCAGCCCCATCTTGACGGCCGAGCGGCCGTTGAGCGCCCCGATGCTCGCGCCCACGCCAAACAGCGCGGCGAGCGCCAGGCCGATGGCGGTGGCCAGTGCGACAGTGCCGCTGGCCACCAGGTAAGGCAGCACGACGACGAACGCGCCGATCGCGAAGGCCAGCAGGCTGGAGGTGGCGGCGACCAGCGGCGAGCCGAGCCGAGCCGGGTCTAGGCCCAGCTCTTCGCGGGCCAGGGTGTTGAGTGCCACCTCCCGGTCGGCCATGATCGTCCCGGCCAGCCGCTCGGCGTCGGTACGAGCCAGGCCCTTGGCCCGGTAGATCAGCGCCAGCTCGGCCTGCTCCTCCTCGGGCTTTTCCATCAGCTCGGCTTCTTCCAGCGCGATCTCCCGCTGGTACATCTCCCGCTGGCTGGACATGGAGATGTACTCGCCCGCCGCCATGGAAAACGATCCGGCCAGCAGGCCGGCGACGCCAGCCAGGAGAGTTACCGTGTGCGAGGTCCCTGACCCAGCGAAGCCCATAACGAGTGCGGTGTTGGACACCAGCCCGTCGCTGACCCCGAACACTGCGGCGCGCAGCGCCCCCGAGCGGTCGCCACGGTGCCAGGGCTCGCGCCTGGCGATCTGCCTGGCCGGGTCGGGCTTGCCCCCGTCGGCCAGGCGGGCCAGCGTCCGTGCGTGCGAGCGCTCATCGGCGGCCATTCCCGGGAGGGCATCGGGCTCGTTGTCGTAGAGGCTAGCGTCAGCCCGCTCGGCCCGCTCGATCAGGGGCAGCACGGCCTGGACGGACAGCCGGCCCGCGGCCGCGCCCAGCAGCCGGGTCCGCAGGCTCGGCCGACCGGGAGCCGGCACTGCCGCGCCCGCCGACCGCAGCTGGGATTCCCAGTGCGCGGCGTGCGTTCGCTCGATGGCCGCCAGCTCGCGGAAGGCCTGTGCCCGGTCGCCGGTGTCGGCCTCAGCCAGCCGAGAGTACAGTGCCGCCGCGTCTCGCTCGGCGGCCAGCAACTCCCGCCACCGGGCGACCGGCGCCTGAGCGTTGCCCCCTACGTTCATGACTTTCCACCTCCGGTTCGCAGGCAATCGGTGCAGAGACCACGGAAGATCACCTGGGCCTCGTCGACTTGGCCAATGTCGGTGCCAGGCGTCAGGCACGGCTTGGCGCCAGCCAGGCACTCGACGTCGAAGACGCGGTGGCACGAGCGGCACACGAAGTGGTGGTGCCATTCCCGCCCGGCCTCGTAGAGCACTGGCCCAGGGCCCGCGTCGGCCGTCATGACCAGCCTGGCTCCGGCGAGCGAGGCGAGCACGTTATACACGCTGGACCGGGGCAGCCGCCGTCCCGCGGCGGCGAGCCGGTCGCGCACCTCCTCGGCCGACCGGTGGCCACCAAGATCCTCCAGCGCGGCCAGGATCTCGACCCGGGGCGCGGTGGCCCGCAGCCCGTGCGCACGCAACTGGTGGCTCAGCCCTGCCTCGCGTTGCGTATCCATCGCCGCTCTCCGCCCAGCCAGCGCTCCTCGTTTGGACACTGTCCATTCTACCTCGTTTGGACATTGTCCAGGTAACCCTCCGGAGGTGATGCTCGCCACCTGCTGGCCGGGGGCGTGGTCATCGGCCCTGCGATCGGAACTATTGATCAGATAGCGTCGGGCGCATGGCGAGCATCTTCATCACCGGGTCTTCCGACGGGATCGGGCGGGAGACCGCGCGGCAGCTGGCGGCGGGCGGGCACCGGGTCGTGCTGCACGCGCGGGACCAGGCCCGGGCGGCACAGGCGCGGGCGGCGGTGCCTGACGCGGCCGGGGTCGCGGTAGGCGACCTGTCATTGATCGCCGGCATCCGGCAGGCGGCCGAGACGGCCAGCGCGCTGGGGCCGTTTGACGCGGTGATCCACAACGCGGGCGTCGGGAGCAGCGGCAGGCGGCAGGGCACCGCTGACGGGCTCGAGCGCATATTCGCGGTGAACGTGCTCGGCCCGTACCTGCTGACGGCGCTGATGGACCTGCCGGCGCGGCTGGTCTACCTGAGCTCTGGCCTTCAGTCAGCGGGCCGGATGAACCTCGGCGACCTGCAGTGGGATAACCGTCGGTGGCAGGGCACGCAGGCGTACAGCGACTCCAAGCTGCATGACGTGCTGCTCGCGTTCGCGGTTGCCCGCCGTTACCCGCGGGTGCGGAGCAACGCGGTCGACCCCGGCTGGATCAAGACCAAGCTCGGCGGGGCCGGGGCGACCCATGAGCTTGCGGTTGGCGCGTCCACCCCGGCCTGGCTCGCCTCGTCCGACGAGACTGCCGCCCTGGTCACCGGCCGGTTCTTCCGCTGGAAGCGGGAGCTGCCAGCCAACAAGGAAGCTGACGACGCCGGGCTTCAGGAGGCGCTGCTTGCCGCGTGCGCCAAGCTCACCGGCGCTGAGCTGCCCGGCTAGGACCGGCGAAGCGGCTGGCCGCCGACGCTTGCCTGCCCGTTAGCCACCAGCCACTCCAGTGCCTCGTGCAGGGCGTCCAGCGCGGTGTACCGCGGCGCGTACCCGAGCACCTCACGGCCGTGGGCAATGCTGGCGGTGATGCTGCGGGACGTGTGCTCGCGGGTGATCTCGGCGTGCTCCGGCCCCGCCCGGCGGGTGAACTCCTCCCAGTCGACGAAGTCCAGGACCGGCTCGCGGCCAAACCACTGCGCCGCGCCGGCCGCCAGGCCTCGCTGCGTCATGGCCTGCTCCGCGGTCACGTGGAAGCTTCCCCCGATCGCCGCGGGATGGGTCAGCGCCAGCTCGAAGGCCTGCGCCACGTCATCCGCGTGCACGTGATGGAGGACGCCGAGCCCATGATCTGGCAACGCCAGGGGCTGGCCCGTCGCGAGGGCCGTCCACCCGGCGGGGTCGAGGTTCCCCGCCGGGGTGATGACCTGCCAGCCTGGCCCGCTGATGTGACCAGGGTGCAGCACCACAGAAGGAACGCCGCCGGCCCGGGTCTCCTCGTGCAGCAGCGCCTCGATCTCCGCCTTGCCCGTGCCGTAGGCGCCGTAAGCGGTGCGGGGCTCATCTTCCGTCACTGGTACCCGCAGCGCCTGGCCGTGGACCCAGATGGTCCCGCAGTGCACGAGCAGCGGGCGGGACGGGCGCAGCGCCTCGATGAGCTGCCGCGCCGACGCGGCGGTGAAGCAGACGAGGTCGATCACCACCTCCGGGCGCAGCGCGGCCACCCGGGCACCGAACTGTCCCGCCGCGTCTTCCGCCTCCCGGTCGGCGGTCACCATGCTCACCGCGTCCCACTGCGGGCCACCGTGGTAGGGGCCCCGGGTGCCGCGGCTCACCGCGATCACCTCGTAGCCACCATCTACCAGCCGAGGCACCAGGTAGGTGCCAATGTGCCCGGTCGCCCCGATGACAACAACACGACTCATCCCGTCCGTCCCTTTCTTCACAAGTACTGTCATTCTCGCATTTCAGGCGGCTAGCAGGGCTGGCCCTCCCCCGGGCGCCCCCGCATCTTGCTGTTATTAGGCTAGGTTCGTGAAGCCGTCACGGACACGGTGCCGGGCCGCCATGAGCCGGCGGATGGCTAGCCGGGCCAAGGGCGGTGCGAGGAGGATCGCCAGCCCGCCCCCGATCACGTTGCCTAGGGCCGCTCCATGGGACAGGCCGCCCCGGGACAGCGTGATGGCCTCGATGGCCGCCCCCCAGATGGCCAGCACCGGGACCGCGGCCGCCAGGGCGACGGACGTTGCCAGCCCGGTCCACGAGCTGGCCCCGCTCACCCGAAGGAACCGCCCCAGCGGGGCGGGCGCTCCCGCACGGCGAGATGCCGCCACCCAGCGGATCGCGCCAGCCGCCAAGCGGGTGCCGAAGTTGTATAGCCAGCTGCCCGCCAGCGCCCCGCCGACGCCCAGGCCGATGGCAACCAGGATCCGGGTGTCGCCGACGGCGGCTGGGAGCAGCAGGGCCAGCCAGGCTCCCCCGAGGCCGCCGCCCACGCACATCGCCGCCTGGCTGAGGCCCCCGGCCGCCACGGCGGCACGGCTGCCCGCCGGCCGCACTCGTAGCCGGCGATAGGCCTCCGCCCGCAGCAGGGGCGCCACCTTCCGGCTCGCCGGCTCGGGGTCCAGGACTACCGGCTGCCGGTGCAGGCCCAGATGCCGGCACACGTCCCTCACCTCAGGACCCCAGGCCCCCGGCGCCCTGAGCAGGACCCGGTGCCTGGTGTCGAGAACGAGCAGGGCCTCGCCAACGCGCCGGCCGGAGGATGCCTCGAACTCGGAATGGATCCACACCTGCCTTATCGACGCAGCGGGGATCTCGATGCGCTGGCCACCGAAGCCGTAGGCGACCAGCATCTTGCCCTCGGCGCGCAGCCGTACGGGCATCTCCCCCAGCAAGCTGGCCCGCGCCTGCACTGGATAGGCCGCGGGAAGCTTGGGGTCGAACTCAGGATCGCCCATCTTGCCGAACGCGACGGTTCGCATAATTCACACGATACGCACGTGCGACCGGATCCGCCCCAAGGCGGCGATGGCGGCCGCTGATAGCGTGCCACCATGGGAATCCGGCTGAGCGAGTCCGCGCGCAGGCTGATCGACGGCAGGAACTACGCCGTCCTGGCCACCGTCAATCTCGATGGCAGTCCGCAGACATCGGTGATGTGGATCAGCCGCGATGGCGACGACCTGCTGATGTCCACGGTGGAGGGACGCCGTAAGCACCGCAACATGCTGCGCGACCCGCGCGTGAGCGTCACGGTGATCGACTCCGCCGACCCGGAGAGCTACGTGGAGCTGCGCGGCCAGGTCTCGATGACCCTCGATGACGGGCGGCGCGTCGATACGGCGCTGTCATGGAAGTACGACGGCAAGGATCCGGGCGAGGATAAGCCTGGAGCCGTCCGCGTGGTCGCGCGCGTCGAGGTGCTCAAGGCCGCCGGGTACGGGGCCTAGCTCAGGCCCTGGCACCCTCACCGCTGGGGGGCGATGCTGGGTGCATGACGGACATGACTCCCGCCCAGCCCGGTCACGCGGCCAGCCCGTTCGGGCCGATCCTTGAGACAACCGTTGGCGGTGTCCTACGAGAGGCCGCGGAACGCGCCGCGGGGATGGCTGCCCTGGTGGAAGGCACGCCCGACCGGCGGGAACGGCGCCGCTGGAGCTACGCCGACCTGCTGGCGGATTCCGAGCGGGTCGCCCAGGCCCTGCTCGGCCGCTTCGCTCCCGGCGAGCGGGTCGCGGTCTGGGCCCCGAACTCCCCTGAGTGGGTGCTGCTGGAGTTTGGAGCCGCGCTGGCGGGCCTGACGCTGGTGACAATCAACCCGGCGCTGCAGGCCGGCGAGGTGGCCTACGTGCTTGACCAATCGCGGGCGAACGGGGTGGTGCACGCCCTGGCCTACCGTGGCGCCGACTTGGCCGCCCTGCTCGCGGGAGTGCGCGGCGGCCTGCCCGCCCTGCGCGAGGCGATCTCGCTGGCCGACTGGGAGGCCTTCGTCGGCTCGGCCTCCGCGACGCAGCGACTGCCCGAAGTCAACCCAGATGACGCCGCCCAGATCCAGTACACCTCCGGGACCACGGGCTTCCCCAAGGGCGCCGTGCTGCGTCACCGGGGGATCACCAACAACGGCCGGTTCTGCGCGCAGATCCTGCGGGCGGAGCCCGGCGATGTGTGGGTCAATCCCATGCCACTATTCCATACCGCGGGGTGCGTGCTCCTGACCCTCGGTCCAGTACAGCACCTGGCCACTCAGGTGGTGGTGCCCGCGTTCGAGCCGGGACTGGTGCTGGACCTGATCGAGTCGGAGAGCTCGGCGATGCTCGGCGGCGTGCCCACCATGCTCCTGGCGCTGCTGAGCCATCCTGGCTTCGGCGGCACGGACTTCTCCAGCGTCCGGTGCGCGTTCTCCGGAGGCTCCACGGTCCCGCCTACCGTGGTACAGCGCGTTGACTCCGCCCTGGGCGTGCCACTGACGCTCACCTTCGGGCAGACCGAGGCCTCGCCCTGCATCACCCAGACGTGGCCGGACGACTCCGCCGACGACCGTGCGCACACGCTGGGTCGTCCTCACCCGCACGTCGAGGTCAAGGTCGCCGACCCGCAGACAGGGGAGCCGCTGCCCACGGGCACCGTCGGCGAGATCCTGACCCGCGGCTACCACGTGATGACGGGGTACTTCGACAACCCGGAGGCCACGAGCGAGGCGATCGACGCCGAGGGCTGGCTGCACACGGGCGACCTCGGATCGGCGGACGAGCGTGGGTACTACCGCATCGAGGGCAGGCTCAAGGAGATGATCATCCGCGGCGGCGAGAACATCTACCCGCGGGAGATCGAGCAGGTCCTGCAGACTCACCCGGCGGTCGCTGACGTCGCCGTGGTGGGTGCTCCCGATGAGCAGTGGGGCGAGCAGCCGGCCGCCTTCATCCGGTGCGCCCCCGGTCATTCCGTCACGCAGGAGGAACTTGCCGCCTACTGCCGCGCGCGCCTGGCCGCGCACAAGGCCCCGCGCCACTGGGTGTTCACCGACGCCTTCCCGCTCACTGCCTCGGGCAAGGTCCAGAAGTTCGTCCTCAGGGAGCAGTTCACCTCCGGGCAGGCGCCCGCCTGAGCCGCCCGGCTTCCCGCGTCAGGGACGGATCACGCGGTCCTCGGTCACGATGGCGGTGACCAGGTCGGCCGGGGTGACGTCAAAGGCGTAGTTCAGCGCCCGGGTCCCAGCCGGGGCAGCGGGCACGCCCCGGAAGGACGTGACCTCCTCATCGGCCCGGAGCTCAAGCGGGATGTCCGCCCCGCAGGCGGTCGCCGCGTCGATCGTGGACTCCGGGGCCGCGACCACGAACGGGATGCCAGCCCGGTGGGCGGCGAGGGCGAGGGAGTAGGTGCCGATCTTGTTGGCCACGTCGCCATTGGCCGCCACCCGGTCAGCCCCGACGACAACCGCGTCGCAGTGGCCCCGGCTGATGAGGAACGGGCCCGCCCCGTCGGCCGCGAGGTAATGCTCGATGCCGAGCTGGCCTAGCTCCCAGGCGGTGAGCCTTGATCCTTGCAGCAGCGGGCGGGTCTCGTCCGCGATGACATGAGCAAGGGCGCCACGATCGCGCAGGACCCGGATGACCCCGAGTGCGCTGCCCCAGCCCAGGCAGGCCAGGGCTCCCGCGTTGCAGTGCGTGTGCACCTTCAGTGGCCTCGCGCCGCACTCCTCGGCCAGCAGCGCGGCACCGCGCTCGCTCAGGCGCCTGCTGACCTCGATCGCGGTGTCGCGGACGGCGAGGGCGGCGGCCTCCGTCGCATCGGGGCCGCTGGGCAGTGTGGCCGCCACGGCGAGAGCCTCACGGCCCAGGTTGACCGCGGTCGGGCGAGCGGCGGCGATTCGCCTGACCTCCGCCTCCAGCCGGGCTGCGTCCCACCCGTCTCGCTCGGCCTGCCGGGCCGCAAGCGCCACGCCCAGCGCGCCGGCCACTCCGAGCACGGGCGCGCCCCGCACGACAAGGCGGACGATCGCGTCGACCAGCTGATCCACGGTCGTGAGGTGCAGGATGGAGAGCTGGTGCGGGAGGGCCGTCTGGTCAATGGCGATGATGTGGCCGTCCCGCCAGCCGATAACGTCATCGAGCACGTCGCCCATGCCGCCGACGCTACACCTCCGGAGGTCCCTGATGCTGATGCCCCACGCCCGCGAGGCGATCGTGACCGCCTGCCGGGAGCTGTCAAGGGACGGTCTGGTGGTGGGCACGGCTGGCAATGTGAGCGTCAGGGAAGGCGACCTGGTGGCGGTCACCCCGAGCGGCGTGCGCTACGCCGGGCTGACCCCTGAGCTGGTGGGCGTGCACCGGCTCGACGGCACTGCGGTGGAGGCACCGCTCGAGCCATCCAGCGAACTGCCCTTGCACCTTGCGATCTACGCGGACCGGCCCCAGGCTGGCGCGGTGGTGCACACCCACTCGCCAGCGGCAACCGCGCTGTCCGCGCTGGTCGATGAGGTACCAGCGGTGCACTACTACGTGGCGATGTTCGGCGGCCCGGTGCGGGTGGCGCCCTACGCCACCTATGGCACGGCCGAGCTAGCAGACAACGTCGTGCGCTCCCTAGACGATCGCACCGGCTGCCTGATGGGCAACCACGGCGCCGTCACCATCGGCCCCGACTTGCAGGCCGCGCTGGACAAGAGCCTGTACCTGGAGTGGCTGTGCGACCTGTACCTGCGCGCCCGCGCGGCCGGTACCCCGCGGCTGCTGTCGCCTGCGGAGCTCGCCGCCGTAGCAGGCAGGCTAGCGGCCTACGGCCAGCAGCCACCGGCCCGCTAGCCCATCGGCGGCGACGACGATAAAGGCGTCCGCCACGGAAGGCGGATAGGCTGGGCTGGCGGGCCGTTCGCGGTCAGGGCCGCGACGAGGTCGGCCGCCCCCGGCGGGCTGACGTCCTCGTCCGGCTCCAGCAACTCGGCCAGGGTCCACCACCGGTGCCCGGTGATGAGGGAGCGCTCATGCTCCTCGTGCCCGGCCAGGCTGACCTGCGGGTGCGCGACCCGGACCTGGAAGTAGGTGTCAGCGGCGAAGACGAGGCGGCCGCTGCCTGACCGCCACAGGCCGGCCCTGGTGGCGACGACGGGCCCGAGCTCCGCCTCGCCGATCAGGTAGCCGGTCTCCTCGGCCAGCTCACGGACAGCGGCCGCCTGGACCGTCTCCCCCGGCTGCAGCCCGCCACCGGGGGTCAGCCACACGATGTGGCCCTCGGCGTCGCGGAAGCGGAACAGCAGGAGCCTTCCGAGAGGGTCGAGGACCAGCAGCCGGGCGGTAGGGCGCCAGCGAGGGGTTGGGGGCACGCCCACGACGCTACCGCTCCCCGGGCGCCCGAGCCTAGCCAGGCGCTGGCGCACAGTGCCCTGGACGGCCTGGTAAAGAAGGTGACAGGCGACCACGTCACCGGTTTGATCCCGGTATGCACACCATGAGGCTGCTCGCTGCCGCCGTGGCCAACAACGCGTCCTGGTGCGATGCGGTCTGCCGGTCGCACGGTCACCCGGGAACCTTCAGCCCACGCCTGTGGACCAGCACCCGCCACCGCGTGCGGTTCTACCCGAACGCGATCACGCTGGCCCCGGAGGCGAGCGCCCGTGATGTCCTGGCGCTTGCCCCGCCCGCGCAGCCGTTTGCCGTCAAGGACAGCTTCGCGCGCCTGGATCTGGCCCTGGCGGGATTCCGGGTCATCGCCGAGGGGAGCTGGATCGCCCGCGACGGCCTGCCCGGCCGGCCAGCCGACAGCCAGTCCTGGGACGAGGTCACGAGCCCTGCCGCACTGACCAGCTGGCAGGCGGCCTGGGCTGGCGGCGGCAGCATCGACGGCCCCGTCTTCCTGCCCGACCTGCTGGGGGACCCACGCTGCACGGTCCTGGCCTGCCGCCGCGGGAAGGCGATCATCGCCGGTGCCATCGTCTACGCCGCCGACGGCGCGGCCGGAATCTCCAACCTGTTCACCGCCGGGCTTCCGCCTGAGCGCCTCTGGGGCGGCGTCCAGCTAGCCGTGGCCGAACTGCACCCGCGCCTGCCGATCGTCGGGTACGAGGACGGCGCCAGCCTGGAGGCGGCACGGCAGGCCGGCTTCAACGCCCTGGGCGCTCTCCGGATCTGGGAATCGAGCGGAAGGTACCCGGCGAACATCTCGCCTTTCCCGCGGGCCGTATCCGGCGGTCAAGCGTACTATCGAGAATAGGCAGCGCGGAGTCGAGGCGCAGGAGGCTGCCATGGGTCTGGGACTGCGTCGGCGGAACGTGGTCGTGCTGAGATCGTCCGCCCATTCAGCCGCGAGCTACGGTGCCCTGACCGACCAGCGGCCCGCCCGCGCCGGCCAGATTCGCCGGTGCGTTCGCATTAGCTTTATGCTCACGGTTATCGCCGTGCGGCCCCGGTGGCGGCCGCTGCTTGCCGGGCTGGCACTGACGGTTGCCGGCGCCCTGCAGCGCGATAGCCCGGCTGGCGTGGTGGTCGTCTTCGGCATCCTGCTGCTCTTGCAGTCCGTGCTGATCCCCGCTAGCCCCGACGCGGACCGCAGGCGGCGCTGCGCGCTGGAGCGCGAGCTGGCGACGTACTCGACCCCGGCGCAGCGGTGTGATCTCGAGGCGACCCTTGACCGGTACCCCGACAGCATCACCGGCGAGATGCGCGAAATCCTCACCAGCCAGGCGCCGGACGCGCGTGACAGCGGGATCCCGGGGGCGGGCCGGCATTGAGGCCGCCAAGCGGGTTGCGGGCACTGGCTGAGAATTGAGACCGTATCGACGTTTCAATGTGCTAGCTAAATTGAATTTCCGCTGATATGCTAAAGTGAGAAATTGGTAAAGCGCTGGTACCGTCTGCCGGGTGACCGAAGCTATTTCCAGCGCCAATCTCTCCGCCCGGGACTGGCCGTATTCCGACCGGGACACCACGCTGACCGGTGTGCTCTGCTGGGACGACACAGTGCCCCGGACCAGACCGGCCCTCATGCTCATCCATGGCGGTGCCGGACTCGACGACCATGCCCGCGAGCAGGCCCGCCGCTACGCAGCGCTCGGCTACGTCGTCCTCGCCTGCGACATGTTCGGAGACGGGGTGGCGGGCAATCGTGACCGGGTGATCCGCTGCCTCACCGAACTGCGCGACAACCCCTCGTTCATGGTGCGCCGCGCCCAGGCAGGCCTAGCCGCGCTGGCCCGCTCCCCTCACGTGGACGGCCGCGTCGCGGCAATCGGCTTCTGCGCCGGGGGCATGGTGGCCCTCGCGCTCGCCCGCTCAGGTGAGCCGCTCGCGGGCGCGGTCAGCATCCACGGGAGCCTTGCCACCAGCAGGCCAGCCCCACCCGGTGGCGTGCGCGCCAAGGTCCTTGTCTGCCACGGCGCCCTGGACCCGCACGTGCCGCTCACCGATGTCACGGCATTCGCCGCGGAAATGAACGAGGCCAGGGCGGACTGGCAGCTCATTATGTACGGCGGCGCGCTGCACGGCTTCACCCATTCCCGCGCGCAGTCAGGGTCGGTGCCTGGAGTCGCCTACGACCCGCTCGCTGACAGCCGCTCCTTCGCGGCCACCAGCGCGTTCCTCAGCGAGTCATTCGCGCTGCAGGCGCCGCCGCCCTCCGGTGCGCCGTGTTCCTCGCCCGGCCACGGCAGGCCGGTGCGCACGTGCTCACCTGACGCCGGCTAGGCACTGCCTGGCAGCCCCAGTCCCGGGCGGCTCAGGCGGCCAAGCATCGTCACCGAGCCGATGATGACGGCCATGCCCAGCACCTCACCGAGCACTGCCACCGGCCCGTGGGCGGGTGACTCCCGGAAGGCCAGGGTCCCGAACGCCAGCCCGGCCAGCGGGTTTGCCGCGCTGAGGGCGGGCAGCGATGCCTGCAGCGGCGCTCGCGCGTACGCCCGCTGGTGCAGGATGAAGGCCCAGGAGCCCAGCACGGCCAGCGTCCACAGCGGCCATCCGGTGATGACCGCGGCCGGGCCATGCAGCAGGTCGTGAACGACCGCCTTGAGCACTCCGCCGGCGAGGCCGTACAAGGTGCCGGCGGCCAGGCCAAGCGCGAGCCCGGCGATCCGGCCCGAGCGGACCCGGCCGGCCGCAAGCCAGCACAGCCCGGCGACGGCCGCGCCCGCCGCGATCACCTCAGCCGCCGCCCGGGCATCCGCCTCGGGCTGCCCGGCGCCAGGGCGCGCCGCGACGACGAAGACCGCGATACCGCCCGCGAGGACGACAGCGGCGACCACGAGCGGGGCTGGCGGCCGCACCCGGTCAAGCAGCGTGCGGGCCGGCAGGGCCAGGGCCAGGTTCGTGACCATCACGGCCTCCACGACCGCCACGGTGCCACCACGCAGCGCCGCCGCGTGCAGCAGGGTCCCCGCCGCGAGCACCCCCAGGCCGAGCATCCAGCGCCGGGTCCGCGTGAGCCGCCACAGGAGGCCAAGAACGCCGCGATAGCCCCGTGTCGTGGTCGCCGCCTGGTGCTGCAACGCCGATCCGAGCGCGATGCACACCGCGGCGGCGATCGCAAGGCCAATCGCGGCGCCGTTCAGCGGTCGCCCCGCCGGTACGCGACGGGCACGCCCGGACCGTTGCGGCGCGCGTTGTCGGGATAGCCGGGGCCGCCCTGGCGGCCGTCGCCGGGGTAGCCAGGCCTGCTCCTGCGACCGTCGGCCGGGTTGCCGGGCCGGGCCCGGCGGCCGCCGCCCGCGCGGGGCGCGTTGCCGCCGGCGCGCCGTCCGCCGCCGCGCTGCTGCGCTGGGCCTCGGACAGCGTCGGTGATCCACGCGAGCGCCAGGCATGCACCGATGATCAGTGCCGACACGACTACCGCCAGGACCAGCGCGATTCCTACGATGGTGGCCCCGAAGATCAGCATGCCGAAAATCTATTCACCATGGCCGCTGAAAACAATTTCTTCTCAGCCATTTCTCAGTTCCCTCTCGCCGCGACGACCCGTCTGGCGTTCCGGCCGCTACACACCGTCGCATTCCGCCTACGCGGAGGAATGTCGAGGTGCCGACTCTGCCGCCGTGATGAAAGGGTAGGCCCCCCAATTCCGCTGTGGCTACTCGCGTCCTCATCCTGAGGCAACTCAAAGACGGCACGGGCACCGGCTCCCCGTGCCCGGCCGCCTCGGGCCGGGCCGGTGCCGCGGCCGGGCCAGTCAGGTGCCCGCGCCTCGCCTGCCCAGCCGCAGGCTAGGACCGGGCCTGGGCCTCCCGGTAGCGGTCGAATATGCCGCGCAGGTCAGCCAGCGGCAGGCCGGCCTGGACGGGATCCTTGGCCCCCTCGTCCCACCGCCGAAGCGCGACGGCATCCTCGGCCTGGGGATGCGACCTGAACTGCTCCACCTCGGCCTCGCTCATCGGGCCGCCCTGCCGCTCTAGGGAGCGCACCGAGGCCGGGCTCAACTGCCCGAAGTACGCCTCGTCCACGGCAACCAGGTACCGCTTGGCCGGGACGTGCTGGCTGATCAGCCAGGCCACTCGCTCGCCGACACGGTCACGGACGAAGGCCGCCCCTGCCTCCTCGTGCGGCAGCCCGGGGAACTCCGCCCGCACCCGCTCGCTGTAGCCGATGTCGTGCAGCGCAGCCGCGAGCACGAGCTCGTCATCCGCCCCGGCGGCAACTGCCTGTCCCGCGCACTGCAGCGCGTGCCGGCGCTGGTCCACCGCCTCACCGCCGTAGGGAAGCGTGGTGAGCCCGTCAATCAGCTCCATCAGGTCGTCGCTACTCAGCATCATGTTTCCTCTCTGTTCACCGTCAAGAGTCCACCGCCCCCTTGACCGGGCAACGTCAGGTGCGTAAACGCGCCGGGCAGAGTCCGTGAACGACCTGGCCAGTTGTCGTGCGCGGCGGACGGGATGCGCGCGACGACGGCGGCCCTGGCGGTGGAGAAACGGCCCGCGAGCGGGCCGGCAAATGTCGCGCTTTTCCTTTATGCCCGCTACCCGGCATATGTCCATTGCGGTTGCTATGGCGTAATGCCGCTTACCCTGTCCGCCACTTTGACCTCATCGGCATCTGCGGCCCGGCGTTCCCGCCCAATCGCCCCGTGATCCCAGCCCCATGGCTTCCGCAGCAGCACGCTCACCCCTGGCACCTCACCTATCACGGGATTTAGCGGAAAGATAACCCGGTTGCGAAAGAATTTTCCCATTCGGGCGTAGCGGATCTTTCGCAGCCGGAAAATATTTCACAATATCGCCGGGGGCGAGGTCCCCCCGCGGCTGCGTCCCCTGAGTCCCTGGCGATGCCAGTGAGCCAGGCGGGCGCATGGCACGAGGCCGCGGCCCATCCCCCCGCCGGGCGGGGAGGTGGAATCGGCTCCCCAGCTGATTGCGGGAACCCGGTGATCGCACCAGCCGCGCCATCCCCACAGAACCCAGAGGTCGCGCCGAATTTGTCACGCGAGTGATAACCGATCATGCCACGCGGATAAACCTCGGCTGGCACCATTGCCACCATCGTGGTGCAGGTTTTTAATCAAAGCAGATTAGCTGCGAAATGGTCGCCAGTGGCAACGGGGAACGGCTCATCTGCTCCTGAGTCTGGGCCTCTTTGCCTCGGGGCAGCCGCGAGCACAGGGAGCCTGCATGCACGTCCGACTCAGCAGATCGCACCTCTTCGCCGTCGTGGTGGCCGCCCTGTGCGCCATCTCCGGGCTGGTGGCGGGGACTCCAGCGGCGCAGGCGGCAACGCCCGTGCTGCCGTCGCAGGACCCGTTCTACACCTACACGGGATCAACGCCGCTGTCACAGATCGCGCCGGGAACGGTGCTGAAGGAGCGCAGGGTCAGCGTCTCAGTCGACGGCCTGACGGTGCCGGTGTCCACCGAGCAGGTTCTCTACCGCACGACGGGTGAGCTTGGCCAGCCGACGGTCACGGTGACGACGATCATCAGGCCGCTGCTATCGCTGATCGGCACGAAGATCGTCGCCTACCAGACGGCCTACGACGCGCTGGGGTCGGAGTGCGATCCCTCCTACACGCTTCAGGGCGGTAACTCCAGCGACTCCACCGCGCAGGAGGAGGAGATCGCCATGGCCGCCTACCTGCTGGCCGGCTTCACCGTCACGGTTCCCGACTATGAGGGCACGAGCCTGGACTGGGGCGCCGGCCAGGAGTCCGGCTACGGGACGCTGGACGCCATCCGGGCCACGGAAAGTTACCTCGGGGCCTCCAGCTCTACCCAGGCCGGGATGGTGGGCTACTCCGGCGGTGCCATCGCCACCGAGTGGGCCAGCGAGCTGGCGCCAAGCTACGCCCCCGAGCTGCACCTCATCGGCGCGGCGGCCGGCGGCGTGCCGGTTGACTTCGCCCACAACCTCACCTACATCAACGGCGACGACGACTGGTCTGGCGTCATCCCGGCGGTCCTGGTCTCGCTGGGACGCGCCTTCGGTGTCAACATCAGCCCGTACTTGTCGTCGTACGGCGAGCAGCTCACCAGCCAGGTCAGCGGCGAGTGCATCGCGTCCTTCGCCAGTTCCTACCCCGGGCTGACCGTCCAGCAGCTGCTACTGCCGCAGTACTCCAACCCCTTCCAGGTCCCGGTCCTCGTCGGCATCCTGAACCACCTGATCATGGGCACCTCGGGCGGCACTCCCGGTGAGCCGCTGCTGCTCGGGGTGGGCGACTCCGACGGTACCGGCGATGGCATCATGATCGACGGCGATGTCGAGGCGCTGGCCCATGAGTACTGCCAGCGTGGCGTTCCTGTCACCTTCACCGTGTACCCGGGGCTGCCCCACTCCGACGCGGCCGTGCCCTTCGAGGCGCAGGCCCTCGCCTTCCTCGAGGGGCAGTTCAACGGGCTCCCCGCACCCGACGGCTGCGCGTCCATCGGTCAGGGCAACTCCCTCGCCCCGCTGCCCTCGCCCGCTTCCTAGGAGATCGTGGTGTCATCAGCCCATCGAATCGCTGTCCTGGCCGGCGGGGCCTCGTGCGTGGCCGCGCTGGCCGGACTGGTGCTCACTAGTACGCCGGTTGCCTCCGCGAACCGGCTCAGCGCCGGCACGACCGCTCAGGCAGCGGCGCCGCCCTCGGGACTCATTGGCCAGCGTCCGCCCCTCGGACGCCCGAAGCCGTCCGGCCTGAAGGCAGACGTCAGCCCGGCGAGCACGAGCGCGGCGTCACCGTGGACCGCCCTGGTCAACCCGCCGCCGTTCGGGACGCCCGGCACGATGCTGCTGGAGAGCGACGGCACGGTGCTCGTGCACAACGAGCCGGACAACAACACCACGGGCGGCACGACCGACTGGTGGGAGCTCACGCCTGATGCCCATGGCAGTTACATCGACGGGACGTGGAGCCAGATCGCGTCGATGCCCGCCGGGTACACGCCGCTGTACTTCGCGTCGGCGATCTTGCCCGATGGACGCATGATCGTTGAGGGCGGTGAGTACATCGGGGAGAACTCGGCGTGGTCTAACCAGGGCGCCATCTACAACCCGGTCAGCAACACCTGGGCTTCGGTCGCGCCGCCGCCCGGCTGGACGAACATCGGGGACGCGGCGAGCGACGTCCTGGCCGACGGCACCTTCATGCTGCAGCAGCCGTGCCAGACCTGCCTCACGGATCCTGACCTCACCGTTGATGACGCACTGCTCAACGCGAAGACGCTGCGGTGGACGGTAATCCCGGCGACGGGCAAGGACGATCCCAACGACGAAGAGGGCTGGACCCTGGAGCCAAACGGGCAGCTCCTGACCCTTGACCTGTGGGCGCCCGGTGAGACCCAGCTCTACAACCCGCGCACCCAGTCCTGGTCGTTCGCGGGTGGCACGGCCGCCAACGGCAGCCCGCTCGATCCGTGGCCCGTCGTCGAGATCGGGCCGCAGGCCGAGATGCCAGGCGGCAACACGTTCGTGGTCGGGGCCGGCTCGAGCACGCAGGAGGCCCCGACGGCGTGCACAACGGACGCGGACACGCAGACCGCGCTGTATGTCTACCAGCCGGGGACGGCAGGCACGTGGGTCGCGGGGCCGCAGATCCCGCCCATCGGCGGCGAGGAGTACGACAGCACTGACGGGCCCGCGTCGATCCTGCCGGACGGCAACGTGCTGTTCGACGTGAGCGCGTGCGTGTACAACACGCCGACCCACTTCTTCCTCTACAACGCGAGCTCCAACTCGCTCACCCAGGTCGCCGACGTGCCCAACGCCCCGAACGACACCTCGTACGCCACCCGGCTGCTGGCGCTGCCGAACGGCCAGGTGCTGTTCGATGATGGCACCGGCCAGATGGAGGTCTACACGGCCGGCGGGACGCCGAGCCCGTCGTGGCGGCCCTCGATCACCTCGCTGAGCTCCAGGACGCTGGCGCCCGGGCGCACCTACGGCCTGTCGGGGACGCAGCTCGCCGGCCTGGACCAGGGAGCCGCCTACGGCGACGACGCCCAGGACAACACCAACTTCCCCCTAGTGCGGATCACCAACGACGCTACCGGCGTGGTGACCTATGCCAGGACCAGCAACTGGACCTCGGTGTCTGTCGCCGCTGGCGCCAGGTCCGCCACCGACTTCACCCTCCCGCCGGGCACGCCGCCAGGCACCAGCACGCTGGTGGTGGTGGCCAACGGGATCGCCTCAGCGCCGTCCACGGTGGCGGTCTCCTGAGGCCAGGGCAGGCACCTGCTATATTGAAGGCAGTTTCAATATAGAAGGTGCCTGCTACGCTGTCCGGCGTGAGCGACTCACCCGCCGACCCGGCCACGCCCTCCCCGGTGGACCTCGGCCTGAACCTCAAGCGCGCCCAGCACCTGCTGGGCCTGCGTATCGACGACGCACTGCGACCGATGGGCCTGAACGTCGGATCATGGGCGGTCTTGCGTGAAGTTGACCGCATGCCCGGCGCCTCGGCCTCCGAGCTTGGCCGGGCCTCGTTCCATACCCCGCAGACCGTCGGCGGGCTGCTGCAGCGCCTGCAGGAGCAGGGCCTCGTCGAGCGGGGCAGCGGCCGCGGCCGGATCGTCGAGAACCGCCCGACCCCGCAGGGGGCAAGGCTCCTGCAGCAGGCGACGGCGGCGGCGGACGAGGTCATCCGCGCCGCCCTCGTGCACCTGGACGCGGCGCAGGCCGGCCAGGCCAATCAGTTCCTCACCGAGCTCATCTCGGCCCTGGTCTCCCAGCCCGCAGGCGACTGAATGCCCGCGGCCCTCGGTCAGGCGCCGAACGTCGTGAAGAGGGCGTTGAGGCCTTCCGCGAGCAGCGGATGGGTGAAGATCGCGTCCGCCATGGCCGTGTCAGTGAGCTTGCCCAGCATGGCGATCTGCATCATGGTCATGATCTCGCCGCCCTCGGTGCCGATGACGGCGCAGCCCAGGATCTGGCCGCTATCGGCGTCGACGACCGCCTTCATGAAGCCGCGCGCCTCGCCGGTCTCCAGGGCCCGGATGACGGCGCTCATCGGGAGCTTGGCCACCCGGATCGCGCGCCCTTGCGCCCTGGCCTCACGCTCGGTCAGGCCGACGCGGCCAAGCTGAGGGTCGATGAACACCGTGTACGGCACGACCCGGCCCCGCGTGCTCGCCTTCCGGTGCCTGATCAGGTTGGCGTGCAGGATCCGGTAATCGTCGTAGGACAGGTGGGTGAAGGCCGGGCCGCCCTTGACGTCCCCCATCGCGTACACGCCGGGAACGCTGGTTTCCAGGTAGTCGTCGACCTCGATGAAGCCATGGTCGTCCAGCCGGATGCCTGCCGCCTCGAGGGTGAGCGCGTCGGTGTTCGGGATACGGCCGGCCGCCGCCAGCAGGTGGGACCCCTCAAGCTGCTGCTCATTGTCCTGGGCGCGGACGGTCATCCGGACGCGGCCGCCGCTGCCCGGCTCAACCCGGACGGGAGTGGATGAGGTCAAGACCGTGATCCCGTCATCACGCAACAGCGCGGCAACCTCGTCCGAGACGTCCTCGTCCTCCCTCATCATCAGCCTCGGGCCGCGCTGGATGATGGTGACCGCGCTGCCGAACCGGCGGAACATCTGCCCGAACTCCAGTCCGATGTAGCCGCCGCCAACAATGATCAGGTGCTCGGGCACCTCCTCCAGTTCCATGATCGACGTCGAGTCAAGCACGGGGACGTCGGCCGCGCCGGTGATCGCCAGCGGCCTGGGCCTGGTGCCGGCGTCGATGACGATCACCGGCGCGCTGAGCTGCCGCGTGCCGCCGCCCCTCAGCGCGACCTCGATCGTCTTCGGCCCGGTGAAGTGGGCCTCTCCCTCGATCACCTCAAGCCCATCTTGGCCCAGGCGGCTCGCGTAGTTCTCCCGCGCCCCGGCAACCATGGCTCGCTTGCGGTCCCGTACGGCGGCCAGGTCCACCGACACCGGGCCAGTCCGCACGCCGTACTCCGCGCCCCGGCGCGCCTGGTAAGCCAGCCGCGCGCTCGCGACCATGGTCTTAGTCGGGGTGCACCCCAGGTTGACGCAGACGCCGCCGAGCGGGCCACGCTCGACGAGGGCTACCTTCCGGCCCGACTTCGCCAGCTCGACGGGGAGGAACCGGCCACCCTGGCTGGTCCCGATCACGATCGCCTCGTAGTGCTCACCGGCCATTGCGTCTCCCCCCGGCCTAGTCCTGACAGTCATTGTTTCCACCCCCTCTGCGCTTGCACTTCCAGGACTCGCTCTTGTTCCCGGCCGCCCGGACGGAGGACTTCCGGTCTTCGCGGCCCGGACAGGTGCCCCCAATGGCCGGGGACGATACCTTATGTGTGGTGATGTCGACCCTGGATTCAGCAGCGCCATGACCGCGGCCGAGGCTCCCTCCCTCTCCTACTCCTCGGCGCCAGGCCGATGGGTGCTAGCCATCACCGTGCTCGGCTCGGGGATCGCCGCGCTCGATGCCACGGTCGTTAACATCGCCCTGCCGACGATCGGGCGGAATTTCCACACCGGCGTGGCTCCCCTGCAGTGGGTGATGAACGGGTACACGCTGACGCTCGCGGCGTTCCTGCTCATCGGCGGGTCACTCGGCGACCGGTTCGGCAGGCGGAGGGCATACCTGATCGGCATCGCCTGGTTCGCGCTGGCCTCGGCGGCCTGCGGGTTCGCCCCTGACGTGGTGTTCTTGATCATCACCCGGGTTCTCCAGGGTATCGGGGCGGCGCTGCTGACCCCGGGAAGCCTGGCGATCCTGGAAGCGTCCTTCCGGCCCGCCGATCGTGCCCGGGCGATCGGCGCCTGGTCTGGCCTGGGCGGTATCGCCGTCGCGGCCGGGCCGCTGGTGGGGGGCTACCTCATCGCGGCGGCGTCCTGGCGGTGGATCTTCTTCATCAACGTCCCGATCGCGGTGGTGGTGATCGCGTTGAGCCTGCGGCACGTCCCCGAGTCCGTCGACCCCGGCGCGGGCGACACGACGGACTACGCGGGCGCGGCGGCCGTGGTCGCGTTCCTGGCCGGCGTCACCTTCGCGTTCATCGAGGCCCCCGTGCTCGGCTGGACCTCGCCCGCCGTCTTGGCCATGGCGCTGGTTGGGGTGGCGGGGCTGGCCGGCTTCCTGGCCTGGGAGCGCCGGGCGGCCTCGCCGATGCTGCCCCTGGCGGTCTTTGCCCAGCGGCAGCTCGTGGCGGTCAACGCGGTCACGTTCCTCGTGTACGGGGCTCTCACCGGCGCGACGTTCCTGCTGCCGGTGGTCCTTCAGGTCGTCTCTGGCTACTCGCCGCTCGGCTCCGGGCTGGCGCTGTTGCCACTGACCGTCATCATGCTCGCGCTGTCGGCCAGGTCTGGCCAGCTTGCCTCCCGGATCGGGCCCCGGCTGCAGCTAAGCGTCGGCCCGGTGGTGGTCGGCGCGGGCCTGGCCCTGCTCACGCTCGTCCCGTCAGGGTCCAGCTACGTGCTGTACGTCCTGCCGGCGGTCCTCGTGTTCGGGCTTGGCCTCGCGATCACCGTCGCGCCACTGACCTCCACCGCCATGAGCTCGGCGCCTCCCGATCGCTCGGGCATCGCCTCAGCGGTCAACAACGACGTGGCCCGGTTCGGCGGCCTGCTGGCCGTCGCCATCCTGCCCGCGCTGGCCGGCATCACCGGCACCGCCTACCTGCACCCGGCCGCGCTGGCCGCGGGATTCCGGATCGCGGTCCTCATTTCTGGAGCCCTGTGCGCCCTGGGCGGGCTGCTGGCCGCCGTCACGATCACCAACCCTGCCGGGCGGCGTCATGTGCCCGAAGCCGCCCCCTCCGGCCAGTGCCTGCACTGCGGCCTCGACGCGCCCCCACTGCGGACGTCCCCCAGCGAGGCAGCCGGCACCGAGTAGCCAGCCTCAGGCAGGCCAGGTCCGGCTGGCATCGCCGGTGCGGGCGGTTACTCCGGGGGCGCGCCTACCGTGACGGCGTCAGAAGGGCGGGGCGCCGGCCTCAGGGGGATGCCGGCGTCCGGTGCGAGGCTGTCCAGGGACTCCCCTGGGCCGGTCGCCGGCTGGCAGGCCGGCAGGTGGCGAGATGGGACCTCGCCCGTCTCGCGGATCAGGCAACTGCGACTGAGTGCCGTGGCCCCCGCGATCACGATGGCCAGCGCCGTCGCCTCCCCAGCCAGGTCGCCGGCCCCGGTGCGCACGTGCTCGCCGAACAGGAACACGCCGAGCAGGCTGGCTGACAGCGGATCGAGGACCGTGAACCCGGGCTGCGAGGCAGCGAGCGGCCCGGCGGCCAGCGCGTGCGAGGCCAGCAGCATCGTCGCGGCGCCGACGACGATGAGGGCGTAGACCGGCCAGCTGGAGAAGATGGCTCCGACGCCGGAGCTCACCTGCGAGCTGAGCTCCTTGATGATCGCCGCCACCAGGCCCCATGAGATGCCCGTGGCGGCCCCGAGCGCGGCGGCGCGTCGGGACCGGGAGCCACCCAGGCGGCGGGCCGGGGCGCGCGCCACGGCCACCGCGACGAGGACCGCTCCCGCTACGGCCAGGCCGGCCAGCAGCCACGCGGGGCCGGTCGCGTGGACCCGCCCCCCTGAGGGGCGAGACAGGAGCAGGAACAGGCCGATGCCCGCGGACATCGCCGCCGCTGATACCCAGTCCCGGCGCCTTACCCGCATCCGCCCGGACCCGGCTACTGCCAGGTAGCCGAAGACCAGCAGCAACTCGGCCGCCAGGATCGGCTGTACAAGGGCCAGCGCGCCGAACCGGAGGGCGGCCAGCTGGAGCAGGAATCCGGCGATCATGCTGCCCACCCCGAGCAGCCAGACGGGGCGGCGGGCCAGGCGGAACACGAGCCATGGGTCGAAGCCCCGCGCCGGGGTGGTCATGGCGCCCTGGCGCTGGCATACCGAGGACATGGCCGTGCACACACTGGCGGCGAGCGCCAGCAGGATTGCTTTATCCATCTTCCTTCCTTGCCTTACGCCCCGGATGCCCCAACCGATCGGGAGCCGCGGTGATTCCCGGGGGTTCGCTCCGGGCGGCATCACGCTCGCCATCGATCCAGCGAAGCCACGTGATAACGACGGACCGCGGCAGCCGGCCGCGATCAGCGCTCCAGGATGTTCTTGAGCCGGGCGAGATCGGCCATCACAGCGGTGGCGTCCGCCTCGAACTCCGCATCGGTCACGCTGGGACGGCGCCGGAGGGTGAAAAGCACCTCGGAACCGTTCTCGTCGGCGATCACCCGCATCGCGATGTAGATGACCTCACCTGAGCCCAGCGTGATGTAGTGGTCGAGGACGCCGAAGTCATTGCGCGCGGCGAAGGCGAGGTGAACACGGCCCGCGGGGGTCTCCACGAACCACTGCCCGTCGATCTGCTCGACGGAATCCCCCACTCCGGGTGCCCACCGCGGCAGGTTGGCGGGATCAGAAGCGTAGCTGTACACCTCCGCGGGTGGACGGCCGATGCGCTCGCTGAGGTGCCTCGATTCCATGGTCATGCACCCCATCATGCAGGTTGCGGTCCTCGTCCGCCGCGAAGGGCAGGCGCCACGGACGCTAAGCCGCCGTCAGCGGTCTTCCAGGTCGCCCTCGGCCTCCAGGTAAGCCTGTCGCAGCGCCGCCAGCGTAGCCGGGTCGGGTGCGTCCCACAGCTTGCGCTCCGCGGCCTCAAGGAGCCTTTCCGCGATGCCGTGCAAGGCCCATGGGTTGGACTGGGCGAAGAACTCGCGCATCCGCTCGTCGAGCACATAGGCCTGCGCGAGCGTCTCATACATCCAGTCCTCGACCACGCCGGCGGTCGCGTCGTACCCGAACAGGTAGTCCACGGTCGCAGCCAGCTCGAATGCTCCCTTGTAGCCGTGCCGCATCATGGCCGCGATCCAGCGCGGGTTGGCGACCCGCGCCCGGAACACTCGCGCCGTCTCCTCGGCCAGCGACCGGGTACGAACGCTGTCCGGGCGGGTGGAGTCGCCGATATAGGCCCGCGGCGACCGTCCGGTCAGCGCCCGGACGGTGGCGATCATCCCGCCGTGGTACTGGAAGTAATCGTCGGAGTCGGCGATGTCGTGCTCGAGCGTGTCGGTGTTGTGCGCCGCGACCGCGATCCGCCGGTAGGCGGCCTCCATGTCGCCGCGCGCCTCCCGCCCGTCCAGGTCCCGGCCGTAGGCATATCCGCCCCAGGTGGCGTACACCTCGGCCAGGTCGGCGTCATCACGCCAGTTGCGTGAGTCGATCAGCGGCAGTAGCCCCGCACCATAGGCGCCTGGCTTGGAGCCGAAGATCCTCGCGGTGGCGCGGCGCTCATCGCCGTGCGCCGCCAGATCGGCCTGGGCATGGGCACGGACGAAGTTCTCCGCGTCCGGCTCATCCAGGCCGGCGACGAGCCGCACGGCGTCATCAAGCATGGTGACGACGTGCGGGAACGCGTCGCGGAAGAAGCCGCTGATCCGCACGGTGACGTCCACCCGGGGACGGCCGAGCTCAGGCAGCGGGATCGGCTCAAGGCCGTTGACGCGGCGAGACGCCTCATCCCAGGCCGGCCGGACGCCGAGCAACGCCAGCACCTCGGCCACGTCGTCACCGGCCGTTCGCATCGCGGCGGTGCCCCAGACGGAAAGGCCCACCGAATCCGGGTAGCCGCCGGTCTCAGCCAGGTACCGCGCTAGCAGTGAGTCGGCCATCGCCTGCCCCGTCTCCCAGGCCAGCCGGGATGGCACCGCCCGAGGGTCAACCGAGTAGAAGTTGCGGCCAGTCGGCAGCACATTGACGAGGCCCCTCAGCGGCGACCCACTCGGCCCGGCCGGGACGAACCGGCCGTCCAGTGCCTGCAGGGTCCGGGTGATCTCATCGGCCGTGCCGGCTAGCCGGGGCACCACCTCGGTCGCCGCGAACGTGAGCACGTCGGCGACCGCTTCCGGCGCCTCACCGAGCGTGGCCGAAACGACGCCGCCGACCGCGGTCGGGTCCCAGGCGGCCGCTTCCATCGCCTCGACCAGGGCGCGAGCCTGGCCCTCAACGGCGTCGGCGGCGGCCCGGTCGTCGGAGCGCTCAGCGTACCCGAGTGCCTCCCGCAGGCCGGGCAGCGCCTGCGACGTGCCACCCCACATCTGCCGGGCGCGCAGGATGGCCAGTACCAGGTTGACCCGGTCCTGGCCCTGGGGCGCGCCGCCTAGCACATGCAGGCCGTCGCGGATCTGCGCGTCCTTGACCTCGCATAGCCAGCCGTCCACGTGCAGCACGAACTCGTCGAACTCAGCGTCATGCGGCCGGTCGTCCAGCCCCAGGTCGTAGTCGAGTTTGGCTGCCTGGATGAGCGTCCAGATCTGGGCGCGGATCGCGGGCAGCTTGGCCGGGTCGAGGGCGGCGATCTGGGCGTGCTCGTCGAGCAGCTGCTCCAGCCGGGCGATGTCGCCGTAGCTTTCCGCGCGGGCCATCGGCGGCACCAGGTGGCCGATCAAGGTGGCGTGCACCCGGCGCTTGGCCTGCGTGCCCTCGCCGGGGTCATTGACCAGGAACGGGTAGATCAGCGGGAGGTCGCCGATCGCGGCGTCTGGTCCGCAGGCGGCCGACATCCCGGCGGTCTTGCCGGGCAGCCACTCCAGGTTGCCGTGCTTGCCGACGTGCACGACGGCGTGCGCACCGAACTCCTCGCGCAGCCAGTGGTAGGCGGCGAGGTAATGATGGCTGGGCGGCAGGTCCGGGTCGTGGTAGATCGCGACCGGGTTGGATCCGAAGCCGCGCGGCGGCTGCACCATCACCACGATGTTGCCCGCCCGCAGCGCCGCCAGCACGATCTCGCCGTCGGGGTCGGCACCGCGGTCGACGTACAGCTCACCGGGCGGGCTGCCCCAGTGCGCGGTGACGGCGTCCCGCAAGTCCTGGTCGAGGGCCGCGAACCACTGGCGGTAGCGGGCGGCGCTGATCCGTACCGGATTGCCCGCCAGCTGCTCGTCGGTCAGCCACTGCTCGTCCTGGCCGCCGGCCGCGATGATGGCGTGCATGAGCGCGTCTGGATCATTGCCCGCGACGCCGGGGATCTCGTCGCCGCCGGTGTCGTAGCCTGCCTCCCGCATCGCCGCCAGCAGGGCGAGCACGGACTTGGGCGTGTCCAGGCCGACGGCGTTGCCGATCCTGGCGTGCTTGGTCGGGTAGGCCGACAGCATCAGCGCGACGCGCCGCTGTGCCACCGGCACGTGCCGCAGCCGAGCATGCTTGACCGCGATGCCCGCTACCCTCGCGGTCCGTTCCAGGTCCGCCACGTAGCTGGTCAGGCCGTCCGGCCCGATCTCCTTGAACGAGAAAGGGACGGTGATGAGCCGCCCGTCGAACTCGGGGATCGCGACCTGCGTGGCGGCGTCAAGCGGGGTCAGCCCGTCGTCGCTTGCCGCCCACTGCTCGCGCGAGGACGTCAGGCACAGGCCCTGCAGGATCGGCACGTCCAGGCCGGCCAGGGCGCCGATGTCCCAGTCCTCGTCCGTCCCGCCCGCGCCGGCGGCAGCCGGCACGAGGCCGCCCGCGGCGAGCACGGTGACCACGAGGGCATCGGCAGCCCGCAGCGTCTCGAACAGCGCAGGCTCGGCCGTCCGCAAAGACGAGCAGAACACCGGTAGCGCCCGTCCGCCGGCCGCCTCCACCGCGTCGGCAAGCGCATGAACGAAGCCAGTATTCCCGGCCACGTGATGGGCGCGGTAGTACAAGATCGCCACGGTCGGCACCGGGCCTGCCACGTTCTGGCCTGTCACGTCCGGGGCGGCCAGAACGGAAGCGGGCCGGTCGAGCAGGCCCCACATCGGCATCGGGGCCGGCGGCTCGAAGCCCTCTCCGGCCAGCGTGATCGCGTCATCAAGGAACCGGGAAAGCTGCAGCAGGTTGTCAGGACCGCCATGCGCCAGGTAGGCGTGCGCCTCGGCCACGATCCCGGCCGCCACGGTGGACAGTTCCATGAGCCCGGCGTCCGGCACCTGCTCGCCGCCGAGCACGACCGCGGGAACACCGCAGCCGAGCACGGCATCGAGGCCGTCCTCCCAGGCCCGCCGGCCGCCGAGGATGCGCACCACCACGGCGGTCGCTCCGGCCACCAGCGCAGGCACCTCCCCCGCCGTGATGCGGGCCGGGTTGCCAAGCCGGTAAGCGGCCCCGCTCGCGCGGGCGGACATCAGGTCGGTATCCGAGGTGGATAGCAGCACGATCACCGTCATAGCGTCGCACACCACCCGTGAGCCGTTCAGGACGGGCGTCAGCCGGGCAGGGCGCTGGCGACCGCGGGGACGGGGATGTGCACCCAGCCCCGGTGCCGCCGGTTGGCGACGCGCACCTGGACGAGGGGAAAGTACGTGTCGGCGTCCACGTAGCCATGACAGACGATCCCCGAATAGATCTCCTCGGAGACGACAAGGACGAGTGGCGCCTCGGCATGCTTCAGTGTCCGCTTTACCGGCGGAGAATCCAGCAGCCGGATCGCGATGTCGATGGCCTCGCCGTAGAATCCCCTGGCGTCCGCGTGGACCTCGCCAGCGTGCACGACCGCTCGCAGTCGCACCCGCAACGCGGGCCTTGCGACCTGGTCGTTGTACTCGGCCAGCAGGGTCGTGAGCATCGGTATCAGCCGGTCAAGCAGGACCGTCTTGGGCACATCGTCATGCGGCCTGACGAGCACGAGCACGCCGTCGCCTCGGTCAGCCAGCGGCTCCAGGAGATTTCCTGTTATCGCCGCCGCCTCAAGGGAGTGCCCGAGCAGGTCATAGATGACCCGCCGCAGCTCGCCCTTGACGGGGTTGGTGCGCAATGTTGATCCCTCAAGATCAACGGCGATTATCGAGCGGTGCACGGGGCCGACTGGTGGCTGGCCGCCAGAAAGCACCTCTGCTGGCTGAATAGTCATGATCCCTCCTGCCTCTCGAACGGCTGGCCCCTCGAGTTCAGGATGGCTGAACATGCCTAAACGGCGCCGCCGGGTGAGTGACCTCTGACTGTCCTGGACGATTTTGCGCGCTCCCGCTCACTGACTAGTTCAGACGCCGTATCCCGATCGCGTGCAAGACATGACAGTCTTGGACATACTTGGTTTCAGGGAGGTTGCTTCGGGGTGGCTGCAATCAAGCGCGAGCCGACGCCGCCAGGCCCGATCGCTGATCTGTTTGACCGCCTCGATGATCTGCACTCAAAAGCGGGCCGTCCCTCGATGCGGGAGATCGCGATCCGGGCCGGACGCGGTAACATCAGTTCTTCGACCGTGCACAATGTATTCCGCCGGTCCCAGGTGCCACGCTGGGCTTTTCTTGACAAAATCGTCAAGGCCCTCGGCGGGGCGCAGGAGCGGGAGGCATTCCTGAGCCTCTGGGAGGCAGCCTGGCGGGCCGAGAATGACGTTGCCGCACCGCCCAGAGCCTCGACCAGCGTGGTGCTTCCCCTAGGACAAGCTGGAGACCAGCACGCGGAACAGCTTCCACCCCGGCCCGGCCAGCGTCTCCCCCTAGGCGCGGGCGCGAGCCGGATGGAGACCCTGCCCCGGCCACCGCACCGGATCTGGTCAAATGAGATTCCCTCAAGGAACCTCACCTTCACTGGCCGGGCAGCTGAACTGAAGCGACTGAGCGAAAACCTCTTCACCGGGCAGCCTCCGCAGGTACAGGTCATCTCCGGAATGGGTGGAGTCGGGAAAACGGAACTCGCCGCCGAGTACATTCACCGCAACATCGGCGCTTACGAAATCATCTGGTGGATCCGCGCCGAGCATCAGGACCGGGTCAGGGATGCGCTCGTCAAGCTAGGCCAGCGGCTCGAGCTTCGGCAGGCGACCACCGACAGCGGGCGGGACAGGACGGTGGCCGCCGTACTCGAAGCGCTGCAAGCCGACCCCTGGCCCAGTTGGCTGCTGATCTTCGACAACGCGGCTAACCCGCTTGACTTGCTCAAGTACATACCAGCCACCCGGCCGGAGGGGCACGTCATCATCACCGCCCGCCAGCCAAACTGGCGGTCCTACGTCGTCTCCGACAGCATCGAGGTCTCGCCCTTCACCGAAGCGGAGTCCGTCAGCTTCCTGCGGCGCACGGTACCGGGCCTGGCCGGGGGAACTGGCGTGCCCGCGGCGCAGGACGCACAACGGGCCAGTGAGGCAGGACGGCTGGCCACGACCCTCGGCCACCTGCCCATCGCGGTTGGGCACGCGGCCGCGTACCTGGCCGAGACGGGCCGGAGCGTCGCGGAGTACCTCACTCGCTTCACCGAGAACGCCCACCAGCTGCTCAGCAGGCAGCCGGCTGACTCAGACCCGCCCGCGCCCGTCTCTGGCACCTGGGCGATGTCCATCACGCTGCTGACTTCCGATGCTGAGCACCTGTTCAACCTGTGCTCGTTCTTCTCACCTGAACCGATAGCCGCCGAGCTTTTCCTGCAGCCCGTGGCGGGCATGGACGAGCCGCCGGGCCTGGCCGAGTTCCTCTCCTCGCCCCAGCGGTTCCGGGCCGCCGCCGCCTTGCTGCACCGGCTTTCCCTGGCCAAGGTCGACGGGGCCAGGGACCTCATCCAGCTGCACAGGGTGGTCCAGGCCGTCACGCAGGGGCGGCTCCGGCTGGACCGGATCGAGGCCTACCTTGCCTACCGCGCCGCGGCCGACACCCTGCTGGCCCGGTCGAACCCGAAAAACCCGGATCACGCGAGCAGCGACCCAGCCTATGACCTGTCCCTCCAGCATCTTGAGTCTGATTACCGGTTCCTGCACACCAAGAACCCGGAATTGCGCGCGCTGATCATCGACCAGGTACGGCGGCTGCACCTGCGCGGCGGGCATGTCGAGGCGACCAGGTTCGGCCAGGATGTCTTGCAGGTGTGGCGCGAAATGCTCGGCGAGGACGACCTTCAGGTGCTGTCCATGTCCGTAGAGGTCGCCATTGCCATGTACATCGACAGCCGCGTGGCCGATGCCCATGAGCTGATCTTGCGGATCCGCCCCTTGCTGCAGCGCTGCATCGATGGCGACGGGTTCAAGGCGCTCCTGCTCTGCGAGAACATCTACGGCGGTGACCTGCGCGCGCACAGCCAGTTCCGCGAGGCGCTCACCCTCGATAAGGCCATCCTGAACGATTTTGAAGCGGTTTTCGGCGTGGATCACGAGCGGACGCTGAACGTTACGAGCAACATCGCGATCGACTACCGGCAGCTCGGCCAGTTCCGTGAGGCCCTGGAGACCGACGAGCGCGCCCGGCAAGACCGCCGCCGCGTCCTGGGCGCGAATGACCTGAACACGCTCTGGTCGTCCAATGCGGTGGCCTACGACAAGCGCGGCCTCGGCCTTTACCAGGAGTCACTCGATATGGCGCGCCGGGTCGTCGCCGCGTTCGAGTCGGTCGGGGGCCGGGAGAACGTCCGCTGGCTGCACGCCTGCGTGGGGTTCGCCGCCGCGCTGAGAAAGGCCGGTCATCATTGGGATGCGCTGCAGGAAAGCGAGCATGTGCTCCAGCGGTGTCGCGATTACCTGGGGGTGGACCACATGTACACGCTGCTGGCCGCCACCAACCTGATCAACGACAGGCGGGCGGTCGGAGACCTCGCGGGCGCAGAGGAACTGGCCCTGGAGACCCATGACCTGGGCCGGGAATCTGGCGCTCCCGACGTCCTGCGATTCACCATCCTGGTGAATCTCGCCTCTGCCCTGCGCACGGCCGGACGTCCGGACAAGGCGCTTGCGCATGACGACCAGGCCAGAAGGGGCTTCATCAAGATTCACGGCGACAGGCACCCGTTCACGCTGTCGGCCAACATCAATTACGCGTCTGACCTCGCCGCCTGCGGCAGGCTGGGCGAAGCGATCCAGATCGGCCAGGAGACCCTCGGCAAGTGCCGCCTCTACCTCGGCGAGGATCACCCGGACACGCTGATCGCGGCGGCTAACCTGTCCAGCGACGAGGTGGCCGCCGGCGACCAGGCTGCTGGGGCACGACGCCTCAAGGACGTGCTTGACCGGTACGAGCGGACGCTCACGCTGGAGCACCCGGAGGCGCGCGCGGCGGCGCTGCGAACCAGGCTCACTGCGGAGATTGAGCCGTATGACCTGTTCTAAGCCGGGATAGGTCCGCGATGACGCGGTCGCGCACATGCGTGATGAGCTGGAGCAGCTCCGGGCAGTAGACGGAGGGATGGCGGAAGCCATCACCGCCGCGGAACCGGTGCGGGTACAGGCCGCCGCCGCAGACCTTCATGACCGGGCAGGCCTGGCACTGCGACGAGAGCGCGTCGGCACCCATCTGCCTGGCCACCGTCGTGGGGTGGTCAAGTGCCTCGTCGAAAGTAGACGACAGGACGTCAAGGCCGGTGTCGGAGGCGCCGGGGTAAGCCGAGCTGAGAGAGTCCAGCTGCTTGATGGAGCCATCGGTGTCCACCACGATCAGCGTGCTCGGCAGCAGCCCGAGTCCCTCGACCGCGCCGGGATGGCCAAGGACGAGCTGGATGAGCTCACTGAACAGGCGGATCCGCGTCTCCTGGCGTGGCGCCGTGTACCAGCGCTCGAAGACGCTGATCAGCCAGTCTGCGTACCCTGCGCCCGGCGGGCCGCAGTCCCAGTTCGCGTGCGGTAGCAGCAGGTCAATCGCCGGCGGGCTGAACTTCAGCAGTGCCTCGTACGTGCTGACCGGGTCGTTCTGTACGTCGACAGTGCACAGGATGCCGTTGTAGCAGCCGCGGAATTCCGGCGATTGCAGCAAGTCAAGTCCTGTCGCCACCGCATCGAAGCTATTGCGTCCGCTGGCGTAACGCCGGTGCCGCCCGGTCGCCTCCGCATCCCCGTCAAGGCTGACGCCTATCCCGATCCCCAGGCTTTTGAGCGTGGCAAGCATCGGCCTGCTGAGCAGCGTGCCGTTCGTCTGAACCGTCACGTTCACCTGGGCAGGCACGCGCGAGCGAAGCAAGCCGACCAGGCTGGACAGCCACTCCGCTCCCGCGAGCAACGGCTCACCGCCATGCAAGATGACATCGACGCTGCTGAGATCGTGGCCTTTCACGTGCTCGGCGATGCGCTCGACGGCTTTGCCTGCTACCGGCAGGCTCATGTGCTTAGGCAGGCCCTGCCAGCCCTGATCCGCCATTTCATAGACGTAGCAATAGGTGCACGACAGATTGCAGCGACTGTGGACTTTCAGTATGAACTGCCTGAACGGGACGGCGTGATGCCCGGCTTTCCTGATCGCCGCCACGTCAAGCTCGACGAGCGGCCATGGCGCGGGGTGCTGTAGCTGCTGCGCGGATGTCATTCGAACCAGTCCGCCAAGTCCAGCGGATCGGCGTGGATTCCCTGTCCGGCAAGGCAGGCGTGAATCTCGAACAGGAGTGGCAGGTGGCGGGCACATGCCGATGGCAACGGCATTGACGGGAGCCGGTTGATCGCCAGTGCCAGCCCGATCCAGGCGGCTGGATCGGGCCTGGCCGCGAGCTCCTCACGGTAGGCGGAGAGCGCGGCGCCCGGATTCCCCCCGAGCAGGAGGGCATCGGCCGCGTGAAGTCCGGGCAGGTCGCTGGCCGACAGCCGCCGGTATCGCCGCGGCTCCTGGCCGCGCATGTTCAGCAGGCGGCTCCTGGCTATGGAATCGACCTTCCTGATGTCATCCTCGAGCCCGGCCCTGGGCAGCGCCCGGCGGCCGAGCGGCTCGCCACCGCGATAGGCGTCGGCCAGCGCGGCGACCTCGGAGGCGTCGAGCGTCCTATGGGAGAGCTGCCAGGTGAGCTCGTTGTCCAGGGCGATCTCCCTGGCGATCTCGGCGGCCTCCTCCGGCACGGCCGCGGACCGCGGGCATCGCCCCCGCTCCTTGAGCTCGGCCACGAAGCGGGTCCCCAGCGGGTTCAGGCAGCCGCTCGCGAGCAGGGCGCCAGTCACCGTCTCGATGGCCAGCCGCCAGCGCTCGTACAGCACGCTGGCGCGCAGGATGGCGTCGGGATCGGCCTCCCGGTGCCGCTGCACGTCCCAGAAGCGCATGACCCCGGTGAACGCATAGACCCCCTGCAACATCCCCTCCATGGGCCGCGGGTCGTCTCGCCACGGGGCGTAGCCCCTGTCTGCGGACGGCTCCACGAGGGGCAGCATGTCCATCAGCCCGCACAACTTGATGTGCTGGAACTCATGAACCATCGCCTCTGCCATCCTGACCGCAGATGGCGGCAGGGATGTCGCGACGGCGCCGAAGGCGGCCGGGGATGTTGCGCTATCCAGGTCGGAACGCGGCGTGAGGGGCACGATGACGGTGACGCCCTCCGCGATCGGCCCGGCGGCCCAGTCATGCTGACGGACCAGCAGCTCCCAGGCCGACTGGAACCGGTCCCGCCAGGTCGTCACCTCGGCGGCCGTCATGGTGGTGAGCATGGGGAGCTCGTACCGGTCCAGGTGCTTGTCCGCGGTCTCTAGCAGCACCTCCCACGTCTGCCCGTCGGCTACTGACCGGACCAGCGGAGTCCCCCGCCAGTTCGGCACCGGAGGCGTCGCGCCGTCGTCAGGCACGAGGGCGGCGCACTCCAGGGCGATGTGCTCGCCAGCGTGCAGCCGCTTGCCGTCGCTGCTCAGCGTGATCCAGTCGGCCTGGCCGCCTACCTCAAGGCAGCCGAGGCCGGGCAGCAGGACGCGACCGTCGGTGACGGGGACATCGATCTCGAAGCCGATACCCGGCGAGATCGCGGCGACCGCGGCGGCCGCGGCCAGGTACCCGAAGTCGGGCACTGTCCCGCGCACCAGCCCGGCCAGGCAATCATGTGCCCAGCTCCCGACCTGGGGGAGCGTGAGCTGCCTGGCCACGGCAGCCGGATCGGCCGACCGCACCTCTTCGAGCAGCCGGTAGCCCGCGCGGAAGGCGGCGGTGCTGCGCGAGGGGGGCTGAACGCTGTCGGCGGCCTCGGCCACGGCCCGCAGGAGCATCAGGTGCTTACTGAGCTGCGCCTCGCGCAACTGCCTGACCACCACGCTGTCGCCAGCACCGCTGGCGAGCTCCATGAAGGCGTCTACAGGCAGCGAATGAGTAGCAATCATCGAGGCCCTCCCGCCGACCCAGGATGGGTACCTCTAGATCCGCGCGGAGAATGAGTTCAGTGGTACGCCCGTCTCCGTGAGTCGCTGACGATACAGGGCGATTGAGTTCGCGAGGGCTGAATCGCCCAGCTCAGCGAGCTGCTCTAGCGAAAGATCCCGAAGATCGGGAATGACAGAGTTTAGCTCTTGCTTCTGCAGGCTCATTACAGCTCTCCGGGCGGTCCTAGACGGGACTTTCACTTTAGTTCGGTAAAGCATGCGGCAGTAACATACACCACGGAGGCCCCATCGCCCGCATCGGAGCTAGATCTGGATCCGGTCGGCGCGCGCATCACCGCGACGGTCACTGCACCACGCTCGAGCAAACCCGCCACCTGTGCACTCTTACAAGGTCAAGACCATACAAAGACTCGCGAAGGTCATGACGCCACACGGACAAACGGGCCCCGCCGTAGGACACTCGTGGACAGTCATGGACAGGCACTGGACGGCGATCATGATTGCCGGCCACTGCGTCAGCTGAGGCAGCCGGGCTGTCTCAGCTGACGCAGCACAGTCCCGCCGGTTACTGCTTGGCTTTATGGGACCGCGGAAAACCGGCAGGAAGGAGTGCCGCATGACCACACCAGCAGCCTGGCCGCCAGGCAAGGAGGAGGCAGCTCCTCCATTCAATGGGCACCCCGGTAACGAGGTCCCGCCTATTGGCGTGTCACCGTACCGGGAGCGCGCCCACGCCGTCATCAGCGAGATGGCCGACCTAATGCGTGACACCCAGGGCCACCTGCTGGCCGACGGGTGCATACTTGGTGGCTGCCTGATCGGGTTTGCCCTGGAGGCAGGGCTCTCGGCCCGGGCACTGCGGCCGAGCCTGATCGGGGTGGCCAACCTGAGCCTGCTGTGCGGCATGCTCACCTGCTGGGCGGCCGCCGTCTTCCTGCTCGCCCGCGCGAGCAGGCCCGTGCTCAGCGCACTCAGTGAGATCCGGTGGGTGACCGGAGCTCCGCTGGATCCGCGAGCGCCCTGGCTGACCTTGCCGCCATTGGGAGCCAACCCCGAGGAATGGACCTGGAACCGTGCGCACCTGCTGCTGGGGGCGGCCCGCCTGGCCCGGTACCGCCTGCAGTTCGCGGACACCTGGACCTACATCGTCGGCGGTTACTTCCTGGCCTGGACCGCGCTCATCGTCCTCGGCCGGTGACGGGGATCTCCAGCGACCGGAATCGGGCACCCGGGCATCGCCCATTTGTCAGCAGCCGCCGCATGGCTCATCGTTAGAACCAGTGCGGCCCATGACCCGCCTGCCGCGCTGCGGGAGTTTCTGAGTGGTGGTGCGGCCATGCGGCCTGGTGGACCTGGCCAGGGGTTCTGGGACCTGCTGCCTCCCGAAGAGCAGCATGCCCTCCATTCGGTCGGCCGGGGCAGGGAGTTCTCCCCGGGAACGCCCCTGTGCGTAGAGGGAGATCCAGCGACGCATGTATTCATCCTGCTGGCCGGGTGGGTGAAGATCCTTTCTGTTTCGCGAGACGGTCGTGAGTCCACCCTGGCGCTCCGCGGTGCCGGCGACATCGTGGGGGACGCGGCCGGGGAGACCACCGGACGCCGTAATGCCTCGATGCTCGCCATGGTCTGGGTGGATGCGCTGATCGTGGACCATGGCAGGTTCAGCTCCTTCCTTGACACCCACCAGCGCGGTAGCCAGGCCTACCGGCACGTCCTGGCGCACCGCCTGAACGATGCGCAACGGACGTTGCGCATCCGTCCGGCCACCAATGGCGCGCAGCGGCTTGCCGGGCTGCTTGTGAGCCTTTCCGAGCGACTCGGAGGCCAGCCGGAGGGCGTCATTGAGATCGCGCTCCCGCTGTCCCAGGATGAGCTGGCCAGCCTGGCCGGGACCTCACGCGCCACCGTCACTCGCGCGCTCGACGCCTGGCGCAAGCGCGGCCTCATCCGGACCGGCCAGCGTCGCATCACGCTGACCGACGTGGCGGGCCTGCGCCGGGCTGCTGGCCCGGCCCACGCGGAACCATGATGCCCCGCTTATCCGCTCTTGCCAATACGGCAACGATATTTGCCACCACAGGGCATCACGGCCGATGGTAGACCCATGAAAGAGAACTATGACGTAGTCGTGATCGGCGGTGGCGCCGCCGGGCTGAGCGGCGCGGTCGCCTTGGCCCGCTCGCGTCGCTCTGTCCTGGTGGTCGACGGCGGCGAGCCGCGCAACAGCCCAGCGGGGCAGGTACATAATTTCCTCACCCGGGACGGGACGCCACCGGCCGAGCTCTACGCCGCGGGACGCGCCGAGGTTGCCAGGTACGGCGGGCGTGTCGAGGCCGGGAAGGTGACCTCGCTCAGCCGGGAAGGTGACCTGTTCCAGGTCGAGGTCAACGGCCGGATGGTCGCCGCCCGCCGGCTGCTGGCCGCAACCGGCCTGCGGGATGAGCTCCCTGACGTGCCCGGCCTGGCCGAGCGGTGGGGCACCGACGTCTTGCACTGCCCTTACTGCCATGGCTGGGAGGTCCGCGACAAGCACGTTGGGATACTCGCCACCGGGCCAGGCGCGGTGCACCAGGCGCTGCTGTTCCGCCAGCTCACCCCGCACCTGACGGTGCTCAGGCACACCGCCGCGCCGTTCGCCGCCCAGCAGGCCGAGCAACTCGGCGCGCTGGGCATCCCGGTCATCGAGGGCATGGTCGCGGAGGTCACCGCCTCGGACGGCCGGCTGACCGGGGTCCGGCTGGCTGACGGCACGAGCGTTGCCCTGGAAGCGCTGGTCATCGCGCCGAGGTTTGCGGCCAACGCGGACTTGCTTGAGCCGCTCGGCCTCGCCCCGGTTGAGGTAACCCTCGACGGGCAGGTCATCGCCACCCGGATCGCGGCGGACCCCAGCGGCGCGACCAGCGTGCCGGGCCTCTATGTCGCCGGCAACGTCGCCGATCCCCAGGCCCAGGTGATTACCTCGGCCGCGGCCGGGCTGATGGCCGGCGCGGCGATCAACATGGACCTCGTCGCCGCGGACGCCGCGCATGCGGTCAGCCTGCGGAAGGGCGCCTGAGCCCGCCCGTCGATCAGCACCCTCGCCCTCCGGCCCAGGCGGCTCGCCTGGGCCGGTCGGCGTCACGGGCGAAACATAAGGAGGCTCTAGTTACGCGATCGTAAAACCGGGATTTTTTGGTCAGTTGGGTCTCGTCATGCCGCGAAGTCGCGCGTAATGTGTTGCGCAAAGGTTTGCGCAAACCTTTGCCCACCAGCATCGGCACGTGGTCGTGCCTCCCGCGCGGCACGAGGTTGCCTCCTTTTCCCGCGCCTTCCCCCCATCGCGACTCTCACGTCATTCCCCTTGGCGACGATCCGTCGCTCCGATGCCCACCGGAGTTGCTCGTGAGGCATAGATCAATCCTGACCATGGCCCTGACCGTCGGCTGCACCCTCGTGGCGCTGGCCGGCTGCTCTTCAGGCGGCTCCCCGTCCGCGGGGGGCAGCAATAGTAATTCCGCCAGTGCCGGCTCGCCCGTCAAGGGCGGGAATCTCGTCTTCGCTAACCCGCAGGACGCGGAGTCACTGAACGAGACGAACATCTTCGACAACAACTCCATCTGGATCATCGAGCAGATGACCCAGCCGCTGTTCACCGTCACCAGCAGCGGCAAGGGCGTGCAGCCCTGGCTCGCGACTGGCTACACCATCTCCAAGGACCAGAAGACCTACACGATCACGCTGCGGCAAGGCGTCAAGTTCTCCGACGGCACGCCGATGACCTCCGCGGACGTGAAGTTCACCCTGGAGCAGACGATGGCTGCCTCCACCGGCTGGGGCTACCTCGACGCCGCCATCAAGTCGGTGGATGACCCCACCCCGGACACGGTGGTACTCCACCTGAAGTACCCGTGGGCGCCGCTCCTCGCGGACCTGGCGCTGTTCGCCAACGGGGTCGTGCCGAACAACTACGGTGGCAAGAGCGAGACCGCGTTCTATCAGGCGCCCGTGGGCACCGGCCCGTTCAAGTTCGACTACTGGCACAAGGGCTCGGCACTCAAGCTCGTGCGCAACCCGTACTACTGGCAGCCGGGCAAGCCTTACCTGGACAGCGTGACCTGGACGGACGTGCCCGACGACAACACGAGGCAGCTGCAGGTCACCAGCGGCCAGGCACAGATCGACCAGTTCCCGTCGTGGTCAACGGTCGCCGCGCTGAAGTCCACCCCCAACGTGGCAATGAGCCTGTTCCCCTCGACCGAGACGAACTACCTGGCCTTCAACGAGAAGGTCAAGCCGTTCCAGGACGTGAACGTGCGGCGGGCGATCTCCTACGCGATCGACCGCAACGCGCTGGTCAAGGCGGTGCTGTTCGGCAACGGGACCGCGGCGAACTCGATCTTCCCGCCGCAGGTGCCGTACTACGACCCCAGCAGCGGTGGCCTGCAGTACAACATGGCCGACGCTAAGGCCGCGCTGGCCAAGTCCAGCGTGCCGCAGGGATTCACCACCACGCTGCTGCTGCCCTCGGGCAACTCCGACTACGCCACGATCGCCACGATCGTCCAGTCCGAGCTCAAGCCGCTCGGCATTACCGTGCAGATCCAGCAAGCGGACCCCAACACCGCGAACGAGGACTTCCAGAGCGGCAAGTACGACATGTCCTTCTCGCTGTGGACGATGGACATCCCCGACCCCGATGAGCTCGCGACGTTCGCCCTCGACCCGACGGCCGGGTCCAAGTCGTTCTTCACCTTCTACGACAACCCGGCCGTGGTGAAGGCGGTCCATGCCGCCGAGGTGACGACGCTGACGACGACGCGGCAGGCGGACTACAACACCGCCCAGACGCTGGCCGCGCAGGACGCCTTCATGGCGTTCCTGTACTACTCGCCGTACGCGTACGTGGAGTCGTCGAACGTGCACGGCTTCTTCGTCACGCCGCTCGGCAACTACCACATGGAAGACGTCTGGCTCAGTCCAGGCTCCAGCTGACCGGATTCGCCCCGTGACCGCGCCGGGCCAGGCGCCTCAGCTAGCGCCTGGCCCGGCCGGCCGACCCCACCAACCCCGAGCGAGGTCTTCATGGGCCGGATGACCTTCGTCTTCCGGCGGCTGGCGCTGCTCGTGCCAACCGCCGTGGGCGTCACCATCATCACGTTCTTCATGGTTCACCTAATCCCCGGCAACCCCGCCGTCACCATCCTCGGCGAGCACGCCACCCCCGCCACCGTCGCGGCCCTGGACCGCCAGTGGGGGCTGAGCCAGCCCCTGGCCGAGCAGTACTGGCGGTTCATTGACCGGCTGGCCCACGGCGACCTCGGCCAGAGCCTGTATTACGGGGTGGCGGTCTCCGGGCTGATCACCAGCCGCCTGCCGGCGACGCTGTGGCTGCTGTGCTATTCCGCGGTGATCGCCATCGTCATCAGCGTCCCGCTGGCCACGCTGGCCGCCAGCCGCAAGGACGCGCTCCGCGACCACGTCGCGCGGATCGTGCCCCTGCTCGGCCTGGGCATGCCGGCCTTCTGGTTCGGCCTGCTCCTGCAGACCTGGCTGGGCACCCGGCTCCACCTGTTCCCCGTCACTGGCTACGGCCAGGGCTTCACCGGCCACCTGCAGTCCATGTTCCTGCCCAGCCTGACCGTCGCCCTGGCGCTGTGCCCGGTCCTCATCCGCAGCCTGCGGGCCAGCATGCTGGGCGTGCTCGGCGCGGAATTCGTCACTACCGCCCAGGCCAAGGGCGTCCCGGCACCGCGCCTGCTGGTCAGGCACGTGCTGCGCAACGCGGTCATCCCGGCCGTCACCGTGCTTGGCATCAACGTTGGCTACCTCATCGGCGGCACGCTCATCGTGGAGCAGGTGTTCTCCATCCCTGGCATCGGCAGCCTGATGATCGGCGCGATCTTCGAACGCGACTTTCCCGTCATCCAGGCGGTCGCCCTCGTGTACGGGGTGCTGGTGGTGCTGGTCAACCTGCTCACCGACGTCGCGTACGTCGCGCTAGACCCGAGAGTGAGGTTCGACGCGTGAGCACCGTCTCCGTCGCTCCGGCCGCCGCGCCCGTCCGCCCGCGCCGCGCCCGCTGGTACCGCCAGCCGACGCTGGTGGCCGGCCTCGCGCTGCTCGCCGTCATCGCGAGCATGTGCTTCGCCGCGCCCCTGCTGTCCTCGTTCAACCCCGACACGCAGAACCTGGAGGAGCCGCTGGCCAGCATCGGCCAGTACGGCCACCTGCTCGGCACCGACCAGGAAGGCCGCGACACCTGGGCGCGGCTGCTGTTTGGCGGCCAGGCTGACCTGCGCGTCGCCATCATCGCGGTGATCTTCCCGTTCATCATCGGCACGGTCCTGGGCAGCCTGGCGGGCTACTTCGGCGGCTGGGTCGATGTCGTCATCATGCGCGTGATCGACATCGTCGTCGCCTTCCCCTTCTTCGTCCTGGTCATCGCGCTGGTGTTCGTCCTCGGTGCTGGCGAGAAGAGCATCTACATCGCCATCACGGCGGTCGGCTGGGTGTCCTACGCCCGCATCACCCGGGGTGAGATCACGGTGGCCAAGAGACAGGAGTACGTCCTGGCCGCGCAGTCGGGCGGCCTGTCCAGCGTGCGGATCATCGGCAGGCACCTGCTGCCCAACGTGGTCACGCAGTCCATCGTCTACGCGATGTCCGACATTGTGCAGAACATCCTCGCCATCGTCACGCTGAGCTATCTAGGGCTGGGCATCCAGCCGCCCACTCCAGACTGGGGCACCATGATCGCCGACGGGCAGAACTTCCTCACCACCCAGTGGCAGCTGACCACGATCCCTGGCCTCGCGGTCGTCATCACCGGCCTGGCGCTGTCGCTGGTGGGCGACGGCCTCGCCGACCTGCTCAGGCCGGGCACGTCATGAGCGGCCCGGCGCAGCTTGAGGTCAGCGACCTGCGCGTGCAGATCACCGCTCAGCATGGCGTCGTCCGCCCGATCGACGGGGTGTCGCTCGAGATCGGGGCGGGCGAGGCCGTCGGCCTGGTCGGCGAGTCCGGCTCGGGGAAGAGCCTGACGCTGAAGTCAATCCTCGGGCTGCTGCCGCCCGAGGCCAAGGTGACCTCGGGACGGGTCGTCTTCAACGGCACCGACCTGACTCAGCTGTCGCGCTCACGGCTCAACAAGGTCCGCGGCGCGAAGATCGCGATGATCTTCCAGGAGCCAATGAGCGCGCTCAACCCGGTCATGCGGGTCGGCAACCAGATCGCCGAGGGTCCCCGTATCCACCTGGGCATGAGCCGCGCGCAGTCGGTGCGGCGCGCCGTCGACCTGATGCGCCGCGTGGGCATCCCCGACCCCGAGCGCCGGTTCCGCGCGTTCCCGCACGAGTTCTCCGGCGGAATGCGCCAGCGCGTCATGATCGCGATGGCGCTGTCGTGCGATCCGGAGCTGATCCTCTGCGATGAGCCGACGACGGCACTGGACGTGACGATCCAGGACCAGATCCTCCGGCTGCTGGCCGAGCTGTGCCGCGAGTCAGGTACCAGCCTGATGTTCGTCACCCACGACCTGCCCGTGGTCGCGCAGGTCTGCCACCAGGTCGCCGTCATGTACGCGGGGCGGATCGTCGAGCGCGGCACCGTCGCCGAGGTGTTCAGCCGGCCGCTGCACCCCTACACGCTCGGCCTGCTGCGGTCCGCGCCCGACGTGGACCGGCCAGGCCAGTCCCTGGTGCCGATCCCCGGCTCGCCGCCCAGCCTGGCCAGCCCGCCGCCGGGCTGCCGGTTCCATCCGCGGTGCAAGTTCGCCGAGGAAGACTGCAAGGCCACCGAGCCGCCGCTGCGGCTGGTTGACGTCAGCCGGGTCACGGCCTGCCTGCACTACGAGCGCTGCCTGGATGAGATAGGAGCCGACACATGAGCGTGCAGGTGATGCTGGAAGCCACGGGCGTCGAGGTGGCCTTTCCCGTTGGCACGTCCCTCGGCGCGCGGCTGCGTCACCAGCAGCACATGCTGCACGCCGTGGATGGCGTTGACCTGGCCGTCCGCAAGGGCGAGGCGCTTGCCCTCGTCGGCGAGTCCGGCTCAGGCAAGTCAACGCTTGCCCGCGCGATCGTCGGCATCCAGCGAACCAGCCACGGGCAGATCGAGCTGGACGGCAAGGTGCTGCCGGCCCGCCGGCCAAGCGCCGACCGGCGCCGGATACAGATGGTCTTCCAGGATCCGTACTCGTCGCTGAACCCGCGGCTGACCGTCGGGGGCATCCTCCGCGAGCTGCTGCGGGTCCATCACGTGGTGCCCCGCCACGAGGTCGATTCCCACGCGAGGGAACTGCTGAGGATGGTCGGACTTGGCGAGGACGCGGCGGGCGCGCTGCCCCGGCAGTTCTCCGGCGGTCAGCGACAGCGGGTGGCGATCGCGCGCGCGATCGCCCTGCGGCCCGAGCTGCTCGTGGCGGACGAGCCGGTCTCCGCCCTGGACGTCAGCGTGCAGGCCACGATCTTGAACCTGCTGCAGGAGCTGCGGGCCGAGCTCGGCCTGACGCTGCTGTTCATCTCGCACAACCTGGCGGTCGTCCGGCACCTGTGCGACCGGGTCGCAGTCATGTACATGGGCCGGATCATCGAGGTGGCCCCGACCGAGGAGCTGTTTCGCGATCCGCGCCACCCCTACACCGCGGGCCTGCTCGCCGCCATCCCCCGGATGACGACGCGCGACGAGGGCGAGGCGCCCGCGGTGCGGGGCGACCCGCCGAGCCCGCTCCGGCTGCCGACCGGCTGCCGGTTCCGCAGCCGGTGCCCGCTGGCCCAGCCGGTGTGCGCCGAGCAGGATCCCGCCCTCGTCACGTCCCGCGCCGACCCGGAGCACAGCGCCGCCTGTCACTTCGCCTGGACGGCGGAAACCGCGAGCGCACCGGAACCCGTGTGACCGAGCGGGCCGCCAAGGACGCAGACGAGCCCGCGCGCGGGCGCCGGGGGGTCCGGCTCGTTGACATCGCCGGCGCGGTCGGAGTGCACCCGTCCACCGTGTCGCGCGTGCTGAACGGAGAAGTCGGCCACTCCTTGCGGCCCGAGACGGTTGAACGCATCCTCGCCGAGGCCCGCGCCCGCGGGTACCGGCCCAACGCACTGGCCCGGGCACTGCGCCAGCACCGTACCGGCGCGCTCACCTTCGTCGTCCCGATGGTGCGCAACCCGATCTGGATCCGGTTGCTGCGCGGGGCGTTGCTGCGCGCCGCCGAGCGCGGCTACGTCGTCATGATCATGGAAGAGCCGACCGAGGATCCCAAGCCGCCCGGCGCCTACAGCTACCTCGTCAGGGAAAGCCGCGCCGACGGGCTGCTCCTTGCCACCGCGCTGCGCACCGGCCGGGCCGAGCCTGACGAGGCGCTGACCGCGGTGCCCCATGTCTACGTGAACCGGCGCGGCCCCGACCGGGGCAACGACGTCATCATGGACGAGGCGGCGGCGGTCCGGCTGTTCCTCGAGCACGTGACCGGCCTTGGCCATCGCAGCGTGCTGCTCATCGACGGTCCGCGTGAGGTCGACACCGTGAACCGCCGGGCCGTCGCGACCCGGCGGTACTGCGGTGCCCTGGGCCTGCTCGCCGTCATCAGGCACGCGCCCCCAACCGAGGCGGGCGGCTACGCCGCGATCAGGCGGCTGCTGGCCGCCGGCCCGCTGCCGACGGCCATCGGCGTGGGCAGCATCGAGCAAGTGTTCGGGGTGCTTGCCGCGCTGCGGGACGGGCGCGTCCGGATACCTGACACGGTCTCCCTCGTCAGCTTCGACGAGGATGAGTCCCTTGCCTACCTGGACGTTCGCGTCACCAGCGTCAGCATGCCCCTGGCCGAGCTCGGCGCGGCGGCGGTCGACGCGCTCATCGCCAGGATCGAGGGGACAGCCGGATCCGATGTCATCATCCGCGAGCCGATGTCCCTCGTCTCCCGGGGGTCGGTGGGCCCGCCGGCCGCGGGGGCCACGCTGCCGCCTCCGTCCCAGCTGGAACCGCACGCAATCGCAACCGACGAGAGAAACTGAGGGTTTACGGATGTCTCTGGCAGGCAAGGTCGCGGTGATCACTGGCGCCGCCCACGGGATCGGCACCGCCATCGCGGACGCTCTCGTGGCGGACCGGGCGCACGTCCACCGGGTCGACAAGGAGCCGGTGGCCCTTGACGGGACAGCAGTGAGCGCGGTTGACCTTTCCGACGCGTCCGCCGTCGGTGACTTCTTTGCCGCCGTCGGCCCGGTGGACATCCTGGTCAACACGGCGGGCGGGGTTGTCGGGCAAGTGGGCCACCCGCTCGAGGAGGTGTCCGAGGACGCCTGGCACGCGGTGATGGCCGCCAACGTGACGACCATGTTCCTGTGCACGCGGGCGGTCGTGCCCGCGATGAGGCAGCGCCGGTGGGGACGGATCATCAATATCTCATCGGCCGCCGGGCTGACCGTCAGCAAGACGGGCATCCAGGCCTACGCCACCGCCAAGGCCGGCCAGCTCGGCTTCACCCGGCAAATGGCGCATGAGCTGGGCCCGTACGGGATCACCGTTAACTGCATCGCGCCCGGCTTCGTTCTGTCTAATCCCACCACGCAGGCACAGTGGGACAGCTACGGCCCGGACGGGCAGCGGGCGCTCGTGGCCGGGATCGCCACTGGCAGGCTCGGTGAGCCCGCCGACATCGCCAATGGCGTGAGCTTCTTCGCCTCGCCGAAGTCAGGCTGGGTGACCGGCCAGGTCATCGCCATCGACGGCGGGAGCGCGTTCCAGTAACGAGGTAGCCAGCACGCGCTGCGCGGCGGCGGCGACCTCCAGCAGCGCTAGGTCGCCGTGGCGGCGCCCAGCGAGCTGGAGCCCGACCGGCAGGCCGGGGGCGGGCACCGGGATCGACACGGCTGGATGGCCAGTCAGGTTGTACGGCCCGGTGAACCGGCCCTCGGCGTTGTCGCCGTCGACACCGAACGGCGGGTCCTGCTCGGGTGCGCAGTAACCCACCGTTGGCCCGGCTAGGGCGTCGACACCAGCCAGGGTCTGCTCGACCGCGGCGGTCAGCTCGGCCTGGGCCGCCCGGGCGCGCGCGTACTGCTCCGGCGTGATTCCCGCCCCCAGCTCAAGCAGGGCGCGCGTTCCCTCGGCGTACTGGCTGGTGTCCCGGCCCGCGTGACAGGCAACCGCCTCACTGGCGACGATGATGGTCAGCGCCTCCTCCCAGCGCTGCGGATCCTCCAGCCACGGCGGCCGGACCTCGCGCAGCTGCCAGCCGGCCGCGGCGAGCCCCTCCAGCGCGGCCCGCAGGGACACGCGTACCTCAGGGGTCACGGACGGGTCGGCTAGCTGGGCGGAAAGCACGCCGACCACCGGAACGCCCGTGGCGGGCGGGGCGGGCAGGGGCCCCGCGATGGCCTGCATCAAGGCAGCGCTGCCCGCGGCCGTGGCGGTCAGCGTCCCGGCATGGTCCAGGCTCGGTGACAGCGGGAACACCCCGTCCGTCGGCACGAGGCCGTAGGTCGGCTTGAGGCCGACGACGCCGCAGTACGCGGCGGGGATGCGGATGGAGCCACCCGTGTCGGTGCCGATCGCCAGGTCACAGACACCCGCCGCCACCAGCGCGGCCGACCCGCCGGAGGAGCCGCCTGAGGTTCGTTCCTGGTTGCGGGGGTTGCGGGTGTCGCCGACGCTGGGATGAGCGAAGCCGGCGGCGAACTCCAGGCACTGCGCGGTGGCGAACACCTCCGCACCCGCGGCGCGCAGGCGGCTCACCAGCGCCGCGTCGGCGGTGGCGGGCCTGTCGCTGGTGGCGGGACTGCCGCACCGGGTTGGCAGCCCGTCGACCGCGATGATGTCCTTGACCGCGACGGGCCGCCCGGCCAGGGGACCGTCCGCGGACCTGCGAGGCACGCCGGCCACGCTGGCCACGGCGTTCAGTGGCCGCCCGAGCCGGGTGAGCCGCTCGTAGGCGGCCAGCAGGTCCAGGTTCTCCCGGCCGCGGATTCTGTCGCCCGCCTCGATCGCCGCGGTCAGCTCGGTGATCCGGCTAACCAGGAATCCCGCTGGCGGCTGCCCGGCGACTTCCCTGGCGATCGCGTCGGCCAGCGGGCGGTAGGCCGGGTCGTCGAGCATCTCGTGTACCGCCAGGTCACTGACGGCGACCGCGAGCACCATCGCGTCCTGGGCCTCGCTCGGCACTTCGTACCTCATGGGGCAGACATTAGCGAACCTAACCATATTGCGAGGGTCGGACCCCCCGTCGCGGGGGATTTCACGCGCGCGCAGGCAACTGTGCGCCTGCCCGCCGTCTTCCGGCCTCACCGCGGTCAGGCCGGACGCTGACGATGACGCGGTACCGGCCCATCTCCCAGAAGGAGCAAGGCATTGAGCCGACTCTCGAGGATCGTCGCGTACCTCGCGGCGCTAGCGATCTCCCTGCTGTTGCCCTGGCACGCCGCAACAGCGCAGGCGCTGACCACCACCGGGAACCTGATCGTGGACGGCAGCGCGAACGCGGGCTACTGCACCACCGACTGGACCGCGGCGACCACCATGCCCGGCTGGACGGTCAACGCGAGCAGCCCCGATGTGATCTGCTCCTCGGCGGGCGGCTTCAGCTGGCCCGGCACCGCGCCGGGCGCGTTCTTCGCCCCTGGCAACCAGGGCGACGGCGCCATGACCCAGACGATCAGCGTGTCGGCCGCCGCCAGCGCGATCAACGCGGGCGGGGTGACGTACAACCTGTCGGGCTGGCTCGGCGGCTGGGGCAGCTACGCCGGGTACACCGCGGTCACGGCCACGTTCTACAACAGCGCGGGCGGCGCGGTCGGCACCGCGGCCAGCCTGCCCGCGGTGACCGCGGCGAACCGCAGCGACAAGAACGCGTTCCTGGCCCGGTCGGCCACCGGCACCGTGCCCGCCGGCACCACCGCGATCGTGGTCCAGGTGGCGTTCGTCGACAGCAGCGATGAGGCCGGGTACGCCGCCAACTTGTCGTTCACCTTGACCGGCTCAGGGGTGAGCCTGCCGACCCCGTCGCTCACCGCGCCGGCCTCGTCCGTACCCGCCTTCCAGCACGTGTTCACGATCATGATGGAGAACACCGACTACTCCCAGGTCATGGAAAACCCATCGGACACCCCGTTCATGCACAGCCTGATGGCGCAGGGCACGCTGCTGGCCAACATGCACGCGGTCTACCACCCATCCGACGAGAACTACATGGCCGTGGCGGGTGGCGACACCTACGCGGTCGGCGCGGAGTACTACCCGACCATCAAGGACCCGAACCGGAACCTCGGGGACGAGCTGATCGGCGCGGGCAAGACCTGGAAGGCCTACGAGCAGGGCATGGGCACGCCCTGCAACCTAAGCGACACCAATGACTCGTACTACGAGCCGGATGACGCTCCGTTCATCAACTACACCGACGTATCCGGCAACACCGGCTACTGCCAGCAGCACCTGTTCGACACCTCGCAGCTCACCACCGACCTGCAGAGCGCGTCCACCACGCCGTCGTTGTCGTGGATCGCCGCCGACGACTACTACGACGGGGAGTCCTCGGGCAACGGCAGCGCGACCAGCCTGCAGGTGCAAGACGGCTGGCTGAAGCAGACCATCACCCCGATCCTGCAGTCCCCGGCCTGGACGACCCAGAAGTCCCTGCTGATCCTCACCTGGGACGAAAGCGACTCCCAGCAGCCGGACAACCACATCGCCACGATCCTGGTCGGCTCGCAGGGCACCGTAAACGCGGGCTATGTCAGCAACGTCAGGCATGACGACTACAGCATCGGCTCCACGATCGAGCACGCGCTGGGCATCGGCGCGTTCACCTCGAACGACACCTACGGCCAGCCAGTCAATGAGGCGTTCACCGGGCAAGGCGGGAACGTGCCTTCCACGCTGGCGGTCAGCGCGCAAGGCGGCTCGTCGGTGACCTTCAGCTATTCCACGCAGGACTCGCTGGAGACCTCGACCAACTGGATCGGCATCTACCCGGCCGGGGACATCCCCGACCAGGTGGGCTCGACCCAGTGGCAGTACACGGCAGGCCCAGGCGGTTCCGTGACCTTCACCGGGCTGGCCGCCGGCACTTACTACGCCTACTACCTGTACGACGACGGCTACACCGCGCTGGCCGGGCCGGTGAGCTTCTCCGTCAGCTGACGGCTCGCCAAGGGCGAAAGGGCCCGGCCGCCCGGAACTTCCCCGGCGGGCGGCTGGACCCTGCCGACGCGGGCGCGATGCCGAGCGCCTACCGGGCACTGGCGTACAATCCGCCCGTGCCCTCCACCAGCCACGCCGCCGCCGAAGGCACCCAGGCCCTCCCCGCAGAACGGGCCGTGGCCGATCGATGCCCGGGAGTGCTCCGTCTCATCGAGGCAGCCGACGGCCAGCTGGCCCGGGTGCGGCTGCCCGGTGGCTTCGTCACCGGGCAGCAGCTGCGCGTGCTGGCCCGGCTGGCGGGCGAGATGGGCGATGGCCGGGTGGAGCTGACCTCGCGGGGCAACGTCCAGTTGCGGGCGCTGGCCGCCGGTGCCGCCGGCCGGCTGACAAGTGACCTCGCCGTCGCCGGGCTGCTGCCGTCGCTGGACCACGACCGGGTGCGCAACGTGCTCGCCTCCCCGCTGGCTGGCCTGGACGGCGGACACGACCTGGCTCCGCTCGTCAGCGCACTGGACACGGGCCTGTGCGCCCGGCCGCGGCTGGCGGAGCTGTCGGGCCGGTTCCTCTTCGCGATCGACGACGGACGTGGTGACGTCGCTCGCCTCGGCGCCGACGTCGTCGCGGTGGCGCGGCCTGACGGTGCGACCGTCAGCGGCCTGCGGGCCGACGCTGATGACGTCGCGACCGTGATGCTCGCCTTCGCTGAGGCGTTTCTTGACGAGCGGGCCGCGCTGCGGTCCACCGCCTGGCGGGTCGCCGACCTGCCAGCTGGCACGGAGCGATTGGGTGACCTGGTTGCCGCCAGGTGCGGGCTTGCCCGCGCGGCGGGCTCGGCTGCCCCCGTGCGGCCGCCGGCCCGTCCTGTCGGCCTCGTCGCGGGGGGATCGTCCGTCGTGCTCCTCGCACCGCTCGGGCGCCTGACAGCGGCCCAGGTTGGCTGGCTCGCCGATCGCGCCGCCGGCCGGGCGGCGCGGGTCACCCCCTGGCGCAGCCTCGTCCTTCCCGACCAGGCCGACACGGCCGGGGTGCTGCGGGAGGCGGCCGCGCTTGGCTTCGGCGTGGCCGCTACGTCCCCGTGGCTGCGCGTCACCGCGTGCGCGGGCATGCCCGGCTGCGCGAGCGCGCTGGCTGACGTGCAGGCGGACGCCGCGCGGCTGGCCGCGCGCTGGCCTGGCAGGATCGTGCACGTCAGCGGGTGCGGGCGGCACTGCGGGCGGCCCGCGGGCACCGAGATCGACGTGACCGCCACCACCGACGGCTACCAGGTTGCCCCCGCTTGATCAGGCCGGAGTTCACGATGCCCGAGTTCGACTACGTCCGGGATGGCGCGGAAATCTACCGCCGCTCGTTTACCACCATCCGCGCGGAGGCGGACCTGTCGCGGTTCCCCGCCGACGTGGCCCGGGTCGTGGTGCGGATGATCCACTCCTGCGGGATGACGGACCTGCCCGCCGATGTCGGGTTCAGTGCCGGCGTGGTGAGCGCGGCCCGGGCGGCGCTGCTGGACGGGGCGCCGGTGCTGTGCGATGCGCAGATGGTCGCCTCGGGCATCACGCGACGGCGACTGCCGGCCGGGAACGAGGTGGTCTGCACGCTGGCGGATCCGGGGGTCCCGGCGCTGGCGTCGCGGCTCGGCACGACCCGGTCGGCGGCGGCGCTTGACCTGTGGCTCCCCCGGCTGGCCGGGGCGGTAGTGGCGATAGGGAACGCGCCGACCGCGCTGTTCCGGCTGCTCGAGCTGATCGCGGGGGGCGCTTCCCGGCCCGCCGCCGTGCTTGGCATCCCGGTCGGCTTCATCGGGGCGGCCGAGTCCAAGCAAGCGCTGGCCGACTCCGGCCTTCAGTACCTGGTGGTGCACGGGCGTCGCGGTGGCAGCGCGATGACCGTCGCCGCCGTGAACGCGATCGCGAGCGAGGACGAGTGAGCGAGACGAGGGGCGCGGTCAGGCCGGGAACGCTGTATGGGGTCGGGCTCGGGCCCGGTGACCCGGAGCTGGTCACGGTGAAGGCAGCCCGGCTGATCGGCGCGGCCGACGTGATCGCCTATCACTGCGCGCGGCACGGGCACTCGGTGGCAAGGTCCATCGCGGCGCCATACTTGCGTGGTGACCAGGCCGAGGAGCAGCTCGTCTACCCGGTGACGACGGAGACAGCCGACCACCCTGGCGGGTACGACGGTGCGATGGAGGAGTTCTACGCCTCGGCCGCGGCGCGCCTGGAGGCGCACCTGGCGCAGGGGCGGGACGTGGTGCTGCTGGCCGAGGGCGACCCGCTGTTCTACAGCAGCTACATGCATATGCACAAGCGGATCGACGGCCGGTATCGCACCCAGATCGTGCCTGGGGTCACCTCGGTGAGCGCGGCGTCGGCGGCCCTGGCCATGCCGCTGGTGGAGGGCGACGACGTGCTGACCGTCCTGCCGGGCACGCTGCCGCCCGCGGAGCTCACCTCCCGGCTGCGGGAGCCTGGGGCGGTGGCGGTCATGAAGATCGGCCGCAGCTATGAGAAGGTGCGGACGGCCCTGGCGGACTGCGGCCGGCTGGAGCAGGCGTACTACGTTGAGCGTGCCTCCGGTGGCGACCGGCAGGTAATCGAGCGGGCATCTGACGTCGACCCGTCGACGGTGCCGTACATGTCGCTGATCATCGCGGCCGGCCCGGAGGCCGCCGGGCGCCCGGCGGAGCACGCGGAGCACGCGGAGCACGCGGAGCACGCGGAGCACGCGGAGCACGCGGAGCACGCGGAGCACGCGGAGCACGCGGTGGCCATGACGGCCGGGGCGGGTGGTCCCGGCGCGGGAGCCGCCGGCCGGGCCGCCGGGGCCGGCCGGGTGGACGTCGTGGGTCTGGGGCCTGCGGGGCGGGACTGGCTGACGCCCCAGGCGGCCGCGGTGCTGGCCGCCGCGGACGACATCGTCGGCTATGGCCCCTATGTCGACCGGGTTCCGCTCAATCCGCGGCAGCGACGGCACGGCAGCGACAACCGGGTCGAGGCGCAGCGCGCCGAGTTCGCCCTGGAGCTGGCCTTGGCCGGCCGGCGGGTGGCCGTGGTGTCCTCGGGTGACCCTGGGGTGTTCGCGATGGCCTCGCCCGTGCTCGAGGCGGCCGCCACCGAGGAGCGGTTCGCTGGCGTGCCGGTGGCCGTCGTGCCCGGGGTCACCGCCGCCCAGGCGGTGGCCAGCCTGGCCGGGGCGCCGCTCGGCCACGACTACGTGATGCTGTCCCTGTCGGACCGGCTCAAACCGTGGGATGTCATCGCCAGGCGGCTGATCGCCGCGGCTGACGCTGACCTCGCGATCGCGATCTACAACCCGGCCTCAGCCGCGCGACGCCAGCAGCTCATCGACGCGCGGGAGCTGCTGCTTGCCCGCCGTTCCGCGCAGGTTCCCGTGGTCATCGGGCGCGCCGTCGGCACCGTGGACCAGGAGGTGGTCATCACCACGCTCGGCCAGCTTGACCCGGCCCAGGTCGACATGCGGTGCCTGCTGATCATCGGCTCCAGCCAGTCGCGGGTGGTGCGGGACTCTGCTGGCGGGGTCCGGGTGATCACGCCGCGCCGCTATCCAGGCTTACGCCGTCATCCCCGCTGGCCCTCGATCCAGTCAGCGGCCTCCCCGGCGGTGGCGACGGCTGCGGTGCCCGCCGGCAGCGGCGGGCGCCCGACCATGACCACGGCGACTCCGAGGTCGCTGGCTGCGGTGAGCTTCGCGGCGGTCATCGGGCCGCCGCTGTTCTTGGTCACCAGCAGGCCGATGCCGTGCTGGCGCATGAGGGCGGTCTCCGCGCCGACCGTGTACGGGCCCCGGTCCATGATGAGCGTCATTCGCGCGGGCAGCGGCCCGGCGGGCGGGTCGACCGTCCTGACCAGGAAGGCGTGCCGGTCATTGGCGGCGAAGGCGGCCAGGTCGCGGCGGCCGGTGGTGAGGAACACCGCCTGCCCAGGCCAGCTCTCGACGGTGGCGGCCGCCGCCTGGATGTCCGGCACCATTGCCCATGCCTCGTCTGCCTCCCAGGCGGGGCGGTGGAGGATCAGGAGCGGCACGCGTGCCCGGGCGGCCGCCTCGGCCGCGTTAGCGGTGATGCCGCTGGCGAACGGGTGGGTTGCGTCGACGATGGCGGTGATGCGCTCGGCCTGGAGATAGGCCGCCAGGCCATCGGGCCCGCCGAAGCCGCCGATCCGCACGGGGCCGTCAGGAAGCCGGGGGTCGCGGACCCGGCCGGCCAGGGAGGAGATCACGTCGGTACCCGCCGCGACGAGGCCAGCGGCCAGCTCGCGTGCCTCGCTGGTCCCACCGAGGATGAGTATGCGCACGCTGGGAGGGTAGCGGGTCTGGGCGGGCACCGGCACCGGTCGCGCCGGTGCCGTGCCCGTGGATGCCCGCACAGGTGGCGGGCGGCCTTTGTCGTGGTGGTCTCAGGGGGCGGTGGCGATCCCCGTGCCGGTCAGCGCCCGGTCCTCGATGACGGACTCGCGCCGCATCCAGTCGGCGATGACCGTGTCGCTTTCCCATGAGGTGATCAGGGCGTACCGGGGGCGCGGACCCGGATGCCAGACGACGTGGTACAGCCGCTCGCTGTCGATGACGACCTGCAGGCCCGGGTGGAGCTTGATGCGGGTCTCTGTGGACGGGTCATCCTTGTCCTCGCGCAGGATGAACTCCGACTCCCCTGGCTGGTCGTCGAGCTCGAGCCACGACCGGACGACCCAGCCCGTCCCCTCGGGGTTGAGCCGGTTGTTGTCGTCCGTGTGCAGCTGGCGCAGCGCGGTCTCCTCGTCGCTCGGGTTGAGCTTGATGACGCGCACCCGGCCGTAGTTCCCGCCGACCTCCTCGACGTAGCGCGAAAGGCTCGGGGCGAGCCGCCGGTTGGCGGTCCAGATGCCGTCCTTGTCCGCTTTTCCGTGGTCCCAGAAGCCCCGGCAGTCCATCTCGCCGGTGGCCGACGCGAGCGGCGCGAAGTTCGTGTCCCCGCCGCTCTTCCAGTCCATGTACTCCAGCGACTCCCATTCGGCCCGCGGGATCGCCGGGCCCTGGTAGTCACGCAGGACGGCAAAGCCGTCTCTGGCTAGCGAATCGAGCTTGTGGTACATAGTCCCCCCGTTGTGTTCGCGCCCCATAATCACGTGACGCAATCAGCCATGTACCCTTGGTAACCACCATATGCACCTAACGAGCGTCATGGCTCTGCTCCGCCCGGTTTGCCAACGATGGCAAGATCCGCCTGAGACGCCCACGTACCGGCTGCGGACAGCAAAAAGGCCCGGGATTGTCTATCCCGGGCCAGGGAGGGACTGGCGCGGCTCGGCCGGGCCGCGCGCGAGGCGATCAGATCACGACGGTCACCGGTACGAACGCGCGGTGCTGCGCGACTACCTGCATCCGGGTGCCAGCCGGCACGCCCGTGCACAGCGGCGTCAGCCTCATCTTCCGCGGCGTGAGGTGGACCCGCCGGCCGCATGACTTCCACGTGCCCCCGACTTGCAGCCAGCCGCTGTAGTTGTCGGTGGCGCCGACGGAGTAGAGGTTCAAGTCGCGGCAGCCCGAACTGGAGGGCTTGATGAGGATCGTGCCGCCTGACGGAGCGCGGTGGGGCAGCTTGACCGAGGTCCTGGCGGGCTGGATGCTGCAGCGCGCGGAGCCCGGCGCCGGGATCGCGGGGCGCGCGCCGCCGACAGCGGCCTGGGCGGCACCCCCGCCGGTCGCGAGGCCCGCCAGCAGCAGCGCGGGACCGAGCAGGTACGCGAGTCGACGGCAAGCCCGGCGGGCACCTGATGTATCTGGCATGGTTTGCGTTTCCCTCTCCCGTAATGATTAATTCGCGGGGCCATCTAATGCCCTTGACTCGGGCGGTGCCACAGGAATTGCATTCTTACCGCGCCAGCTTTTCTCCTGATGTGGCAAAAATGCTCTGCGCCGGATTGGCCTGCCAGCCCGGCCGGGCTGGCAGGCCAGTAACGCATCACACGAAGCGTGTCACACGTTCACCTTGATCGGGACGAACTTGCCGTGCAGGTTGACCACCCGCAGCAGGCTGCCCTTCGGGACCCACTTGCACAGGATGGCGAAGCCCCAGTGCTTCCAGAGGAACATGGGCCTACCGCACGGCTTCCACTTCCAGTGCGTCTCCCAGGACTTGGAGTAGCCCTGGTACCAGCCGGGCTTGCCGACGAACTCGATGGAGAGCTGGTGGCAGCGAGGGGTGCTGTAGAAGACGGAGCCGCCCGACTTGAACAGCACGCTGCTCGTGCCCCACACCTCTACGCACTTGGGCGGCGGCGGCTTCGGGCACGACGCCTCTGCGACGCCGCCGAGCGCTATGCTCCCGGCCAGCACCAGCGGCGCGAGGAGGAAGGCCAGCCGGCGGCGGGCGCCGCGGCGGGCATTGGATGTTTCTGACATGATTTGCGTTTCCCTTTCGCGTGTGGCTAATTCGCGGCGGGACATTAGTGGCACATGCCACAAGCAGAATGCTTCGCCGTCAAGCTAGCCCGTTGCGGATTTGTGCGGCGAGGAACAGCCACCGGCTGCGATTGCGGATGCATACCCGCGTTGATGACTGTTTGAATTCCCTCGACTCCGCGATGCTACATGAAGGCTTTTGCTGTCACGCGAGCGTTTTCCTGTTGTCATAAATTGCCCCGCAATTCCCGTGTCGGCGCGGTCACCTGGTCCGGTGCGCGACACTAGTCGGATGCGTGAACTGCTTGTCATTGGCATGGGGCCGGGGCACCCCGACCAGGTAACCGTCCAGGCCGTGGCGGCCCTCAACCGGGTGGACGTGTTCTTTCGCATCGACAAGGGCGAGGCGAGGTCCGGGCTGAACGCCGCCCGGGATGAGATCCTCGCCCGGCACGTGAGCCGCGCCGGCTACCGGGTGGTGGACGTGCCCGAGCCGCCACGGGACCGTTCTGAATCGCTGGACCGGGCCGGCTACGAGGGGGCAGTGACGGACTGGCACCAGGCCCGTGCGGAGCGCATGGCGGCGGCGATCGCCGCCGAGCTCGGCCCTGACGGGGTTGGCGGGTTCCTGGTGTGGGGCGACCCCTCCGTCTATGACTCGCTGCTGCGGATCATCGACCGAGTGCGACTCATCGGCGTGGTGGACTTCGAGTACTCGGTGATCCCCGGCGTGACCAGCGTGCAGTCGCTGGCGGCGGCGCACCGCATCCCACTCAACCGGATCGGCGAGCCCATCCACATCACCCCGGCCCGGCGTATCTCGGGCGGGCTGCCTGACGGTCTTGACAGTGTCGTCGTCATGCTGGACCGGGGATTCACGGCGGCCGGGATCGACGAGCCCTCGCTCAGCGTGTACTGGGGGGCCTACCTGAGCACGGCCGACGAGGTGCTGATCGCCGGCCCGCTTGGCGAGGTCGCCGGCGAGATCACCAGGACGCGGTCGGAGCTGCGCGAGCGGCACGGCTGGATCATGGACACCTACCTGCTGCGTCGCGAGCCTCAGGCCCCGGATGAGTGACTACAGCGATCCCGGGCGGCGGAGTACAGGTGACTGTCGGAGAAGCCCTCGGCGGCGAGCACCTTGCCGACGATGATGACGGCGGTCCGGGTCACCCCGGCCGCGAGCACCTGGGCCGAGATGTCGCCGAGCGTGCCGCGCACGAGGACCTCGCCGGGCTGGGTCGCGTAGGCGACGACCGCGGCGGGACAGTCGCTGCCGTAGTGCGGAAGCAGCTCGGCGACGACCCGCTCGATGCGCTGGACCGCCAGGTGCACGACCAGCGTCGCACCGGACCTGCCCAGGCTGGGCAGGTCCTCCCCCGGCGGCATCGGGGTGGCCCGCTGCGCGATCCTGGTCAGAACGACCGTCTGGCCGACGCCGGGGACTGTGAGCTCGCGGCGTAGCGCGGCGGCCGCCGCCGCGAAGGCCGGGACGCCCGGGGTGATGTCATAAGGGATGCCGGCCCGGTCAAGGCGGCGGGCCTGCTCGGCGATGGCGCTGAAGACGGCGGGGTCCCCCGAGCAGAGCCGCACGACGTCCTGCCCGGCGGCGTGGGCTTCCTCCATCGCGGCGATGATCTCATCGAGCGTGAGGCCGGCCGTGTCGGTGAGCGTGGCCTCGGGCGGGCAGTGGGCAAGGACGCCGGCCGGGACGAGGCTGCCCGCGTACAGGCACACCGAGCATTGCGACAGCAGGCGCTGTGCCCGCAGGGTGATCAGGTCCGCCGCGCCCGGCCCGGCGCCAACGAAGTGAACGGTCACGTGTCCTCCCTGGGGCGGCTGCCTGCGGCCGCCTTGACCACGGCCCACTGCGTCACCGGCAGGGCGGGACGCCAGGCGGTGAACTCGCCGAGCGGCCCGGCCCGGTCGATGGCGAGCCGGGTCAGCGTACCGCCGACCCGCCCCTGCCAGTCAGCCAGGACCCGCTCGCCCTCCAGGGTGACCGCGTTCGCGACGAGCCTGCCGCCGGCGGTGAGGCCCTCCCAGGAGGCGGCGACAAGCCCCTCGGTGGTCAGCCCGCCGCCGATGAAGACCGCATCCGGCTGAGGTAGCCCGGCCAGGGCCGCCGGTGCCTGCCCGTCGACGACCACCAGGCCCGGCACGCCAAGGGCCAAGGCGTTGCCGGTGATCCTGCGCCGCCGGTCGGCCCGCGGCTCAATCGCGATCGCGCGGCTGGCCGGGTGCACCCGCATCCACTCGATGCCTACGCTGCCCGACCCGGCACCCACGTCCCACAGCAGCTGGCCGGGGACCGGGGCCAGCGCCGCCAGCGCCAGGGCGCGCACCTCTCGCTTGGTGATCTGCCCGTCATGCTCGAACGCGTCGTCGGGCAGGCCGGGCACCCGCGGCAGCGCCCGCGCCCCCGCGTCGAGGCGGCAGTCGATCGCAAGGATGGCCAGCCGGCTGTGCGGCTCGCTGCCCGGCGCGATCACGACCTCCTGCGGCCCGCCCAGGTCAGCAAGGAGCGTCAGCGGGCTGCCGCCGAAGCCGCGGGCCGCAAGCAGTGCCCGGACGGCGGCCGCGGCGGCCGACTCGGCCACCAGCACGAGCACCCGGCGTCCGGGCTGCAGCACCGGGTGCAGCAGCTCCAGCGGACGGCCGACCAGGCTCACCACGTCCACGTCATCCAGGGGCCAGCCCAGCCGGGCGGCGGCCAGCGAGACCGACGACGGATGCGGCAGCACCCGGATCCGCCTGGCGCCGAGCAGCCGGACCAGGGTCGACCCGATGCCATAGAACATGGGGTCGCCGCTCGCCAGCACGGCCAGGACCGTGCCCGAGTGCGATTCGAGCAGCCCGGCCAGGCCGGGCAGCAGCGGGCTTGGCAACGTCACCTGCGGCGCGGACAGGTCCTCGGGCAGCAGCGAAAGTTGCCGGGCACCTCCCACGATCACCTCGGCCCGCTCCAGGGCCGCACGTGACAGCGGGGGCAGTCCTTGCCAGCCATCCGCGCCAATGCCGACCACGGTTACTTCCTGGGTGCGCACGCCGTCCAGTGTGCAGGAGCGACCGCGGATGCCATCGTTTGGGGGCTTTTATGAGAGGATGGCGGGCGATCGGCTGCCGAGGAACTCCGGTGCGACTCCGGGGCGGTCCCGCCACTGAAACCCGCCGCGTCCGCGCGGCGGGAAGCCAGACCCTCGCCTGCCGAGCCGCTGGGCTCCCGCCCGGCGGTCAGCGCTGTCGGCGGGCGCGGATACCCGCCGGGTGAGGAGCTCCTGTCCGGTGCCCCCGTTTCCGTTCAGTGCCATCGTCGCGATGGATGACATGCGGCTCGCCCTCATACTCAACGCAATCTCGCCGGCGATCGGCGGGGTGCTGGTGCGCGGCGAGAAGGGGACCGCGAAGTCCACGGCGGTGCGGGCGCTGACCTCCGTGCTGCCTTCCGTCGAGGTGGTGGCGGGCTGCCGGTTCTCCTGCGACCCGGTCGCGCCCGAGCCGCACTGCCCGGACGGGCCGCATGCTCCCGGCCCAGGCCAGGCCCTGCCTCGCCCGGCCCGGCTGGTGGAGCTGCCTGTCGGCGCCACCGAGGATCGGCTGACGGGCTCGCTTGACGTCGGCAAGGCCCTCACCGAGGGCGTCACGTCCTTCTCCCCCGGCCTGCTGGCGGCGGCGCACCGGGGCGTGCTGTACGTCGATGAGGTCAACCTGCTGCACGATCACCTGGTGGACCTGCTGCTCGACGCGGCGGCCCTCGGCACCAGCTACGTCGAGCGCGATGGGGTGTCGGTGCGGCACGCGGCCCGGTTCCTGCTGGTCGGGACGATGAACCCGGAGGAGGGGGAGCTCCGGCCTCAGCTGCTCGACCGGTTCGGGCTGACCGTGGAGGCGACCGCGCCCAGGGATCCGGCGACGCGGGCCGAGGTGGTCCGGCGGCGGATCGCGTTCGACGCCGCACCGGCGGCGTTCGCCGCCCGCTTCGCCGAGCAGGAAGCCGCCCTGGCTCGGGCCATCGATGAGGCCCGCGAGCGCGTGGCGTCGGTTGCCCTGGGCGACCCGGCGCTCGAGCGGATCGCCGCGGTCTGCGCCCGCTTCGACGTGGACGGGCTGCGGGCCGACATCGTCATCGCCCGGACGGCCATCGCGCACGCGGCCTGGTGCGGCCGGGACTCGGTCACGCGCGAGGACATCCGCGTCGCCGCCCGGCTGGCGCTGCCGCACCGGCGGCGGCGCGACCCCTTCGACGCTCCCGGCCTGGACGAGCAGCAACTGGATGAGGCCCTCAGCGACGACGAGCTTGAGGAAGACGCCGAGCCTGCGGAAAGGGATGGCACCGACGCAGCGGCGAGCCCCGACGGCCAGGATCCCGGCGAGCAGCGGCCTGACCTGGGACCTGAGGACCAGGGGCCCGACGACGACACCGACCCCGAGCCGCCGGGTCCTGGATCACCGCCCGTGGACGCGGGCACCGGGACAGGGGCCAGCAACGCCGCGTCGGCCCAGTCGCCTTCGAAAGAGCCGACCCAGCGGCCCCCGGCCGGGCGGGAGACGGTCACGGCGAGCGGCGCGACGTTCCGCGCGCGGCGTCTTGAGGTGGCGGGCAAGGGCCACGGAGCGGCCGGGCGGCGCTCACGCGCCTACACCGATGGCGGCCGGACCGTCGGCGCCGTCGCGCCGGAGGCCACCCCGCGTGACGTGCACCTGATCGCCACACTGATGGCCGCGGCCCCGCATCAGCCCGCTCGGGGCCGGACGGGGCCAGGCCTGCTGATCCGCGATGCCGACCTGCGGGAGCGGCGCCGCGAGGGCCGTGAGTCCAACCTCGTGCTGTTCCTGGTCGACGCGAGCGGCTCGATGGCGGCGCGACGGCGGATGGAGGCGGTCAAGGGCGCCGTGTTGTCCTTGCTGCTTGACGCCTACCAGCGACGCGACAAGGTCGGCCTGATCTGCTTTCGCGGGACGGGCGCGGACATGCTGCTGCCGCCAACCTCGTCGGTGGACGCGGCCGCGCGCAGGCTCCAGGCGATGCCCGCGGGCGGGCGAACCCCGCTGGCGGCCGGGCTGGCCGAGGCGCACGCAACGCTGGAGCGGGAGCGGCTGCGTGACCCTAGGCGGCGGCCGCTGCTCGTCATCGTCACCGACGGCCGTGACACGGCCGGCCGTGGCGCGCCGGGCGGCGGCCCGCAGCAGGCCGCCGCCCGGCTGCGCCGTCAGCAGGTCGCCTGCGTCGTCGTTGACTGCGAGGCCGGCCCGGTCCGGCTGGGCCTCGCGGCCATCCTCGCGGCCCAGCTAGGCGCCAGCTACCTGACCCTGCAGGACCTTGGCGACCTGTCGGCGGGCGTGCTCGCCGACTCGGTCCGCGCATACCGGAAAGTGGCGTTATCCATGCCGCAAGGAGTACCGAGCAGTGTCCCTGACGACGGGCTGACCACCAGGCAGCGGCGCACCCGGCCGCTGCTTATCGTCCACACCGGCGAGATGAAGGGGAAGTCGACGGCCGCGTTCGGCACGGCGCTGCGCGGCTGGAACCAGGGCTGGGCCATCGGGGTCTACCAGTTCGTCAAGAGCGCCAAGTGGAAGGTCGGCGAGGAGGCGGCGTTCCGCGCGCTGGGCCGGCTGCACGAGCAGACCGGTGAGGGTGGCGAGGTCGCCTGGCACAAGATGGGCGAGGGCTGGTCCTGGATACAGCGCGGCGATCCGGCCGACCATGCCGCCAACGCCCGCGAGGGCTGGGAGCAGATCAAGCGGGACCTGGCGGCCGAGCGGTTCGGCCTGTACGTCCTGGACGAGTTCACCTACCCGATGAAGTGGGGCTGGGTGGACGTGGCCGATGTCGTGACGGCGCTCGCCGCCCGCCCCGGCCACCAGCACGTCATCATCACCGGCCGGGACGCGCACCCCGACCTGATCGCCGCCGCCGACCTGGTCACCGAGATGACGAAGGTCAAGCACCCGATGGACACCGGCCAGAAGGGCCAGCGCGGCATCGAATGGTGAGGATCCCGCGGGTCGTCATCGCCGCCCCCGGCAGCGGACACGGCAAGACCTCGGTGGCCACCGGCCTGCTCGGCGCGCTGCGCGCCAGCGGGCTGACAGTCTCGCCGCACAAGGTCGGCCCGGACTACATCGATCCCGGTTACCACACGCTGGCCGCCGGGCGGCCCGGCCGCAACCTGGATGCGTGGCTGGTCGGCGAGGACCTCCTCGTGCCGATGTTCCTGCACGGCGCGACCACCCCGGTGCCCGCCGACATCGCCATCGTCGAGGGCGTGATGGGCCTGTTCGACGGGAAGGCCGACCCGGCCGGCCTTGCCTCCGGGGGCGACTTCGCCTCGACCGCGCACGTCGCCCGGCTGCTCGGTGCCCCGGTCGTGCTGGTCATCGACGCGTCAGGCATGGCCGCGTCGGCCGCCGCGCTGCTGCACGGCTTCGCTACCTTCGACCCGCAGGTCCGCCTGGGCGGCGTCATCTTTAACAAGGCTGGCAGCGAGTACCATGAGCGGCTGCTGCGGGATGCCGCCGACGCGGCCGGCGTGCCCGCCCTCGGGGTGATACGCCGCGACAGCCAGCTGGTGCTGCCTTCCCGGCATCTGGGCCTGGTGCCCGCCCGGGAGCTCGGGGCCGAGGCCGAGGCCGCGGTCGGCGCCCTGGCCGCCACCATCGCCGCCCAGGTCGACCTGGCCGCCGTGGTCCGCCTGGCCCGGTCCGCCGGCCCACTGGCCTCTTCCGCCGGCCCCGATCTCGACCGGCCATTCGCGCCCGGCCCGGCCCCGCGCATCGCCGTCGCGGCCGGGCCTGCGTTCACGTTCGGCTATGCCGAGCACCCGGAGCTGCTGGCGGCGGCGGGAGCCGAGGTCGTGACCTTTGATCCGCTGCGCGATGAGCGACTGCCCGAGCGGACGGCCGGGCTGGTGATCGGCGGCGGCTTCCCCGAGGAGCACGCCGCCCGCCTGTCAGCGAACACCAGGCTGAAGGAAGAGGTCACGGCGCTGGCCCGGGCGGGCGCCCCCGTGCTGGCCGAGTGCGCCGGGCTGCTGTACCTGGCCAGGTCGCTGGACGGGCACCCGATGTGCGGGGTACTTGAGGTGGACGCCCTGATGACCGGCCGGCTCACGCTGGGCTACCGCGACGCGGTCGCCGTCACCGGCTCGCCACTCGGCCCGGCCGGGACCCGCGCGCACGGCCACGAGTTCCACCGCACGGCCATCACCGAGCCAGCATCTGGCTCTCCGCAGGCCGACCCGGCCAAGCCCGCCGACCGCGCGTGGCAGTGGCGGGCGGCCGGCGGCGTCGTGTCAGAGGGTCTCGTGCGCGGCGGTGTGCACGCGTCCTACCTGCACACCCACTGGAACGGGATCCCCGGAGTGGCGGCACGGATGACCGAGGCGGCTGCCCGTTATGCCCAGGAATGCCGAGCCTAGCCCGCCCCGGAGCCCCAGCCTGCGGGTCATTCCAGAACACCAGACCACACCGCCCGCTTGTTGCTGTTATCAGCACCAGTCGGCCTGGCCGGCCCGCAGCAGTGCGGTTTCGACGCGCTCGCGGAAGAGGGTGAGCTCCGCCTCAAGCGGGGCTGGAATCGCCTCCTCGCGGCCGAGGCGAAGGATGACGTCGGCGGCGAGCTTCAGGCGATCGAGGTCGGAGCGACGGTAGTCGGCCAGAGGGTCGTGCTGCATGGGATCTTCCTTATCTCTCGGGATGGGACGGCCACCGGCGGCAGTCATGATCGCGCCGCCGGGGCCGCTGGGTTGCCCGCCCGACCCGTAAGGGGCCGGCGGGGACTCAATGTCAATCACCTCGGCCGTC
>Ga0335072_10000485_pt1 | contig 78300 bp, 63 predicted proteins | sample Lox_Sample_21_FD_206725 | JGI IMG/M metagenome (GOLD analysis project Ga0335072, IMG submission 206725) | Soil microbial communities from Loxahatchee National Wildlife Refuge, Florida, United States - Lox_Sample_2.1 | ecosystem: Environmental > Terrestrial > Soil > Wetlands | place: USA... | reverse complement strand
GAGCGCCGCCAATTCTTCATAGGAATCACGTGAAGATCGAGACCCAGATGTTTTTCGGCGTTGAGCATTTGTGCCAGCTCTCCCGGCGTCATCGCGTAGCGCACTGGAAGGGGGAAATAGGCTGTGAAGGAAATCTTGTCCGGGTCGAGCATCGGCCCTTCGATCACCTCTCCACCGAGGGGGTCCGGGCGGTCAAGAACGTAGAACGCCTCGTGATTTTGCGCCGCTGCTTCCATGCAGTAGCCCATCGTTGTGATGTAGGTGTAGAAACGCACGCCCGCATCCTGAATGTCGTAGACCAGAGCATCCAATCCGCGCAACATCTCCGCCGTGGGGTGCCGCGTCGCACCGTAAAGGCTATAAATCGGTAGCTTCGTAGCCGGATCGATCGAGTCCGGCACGTTTGCGTCAATTTTTCCCGCAATCCCATGCTCGGGGCTGAATATCGCAAAAAGTCTCACCCCGGGAGCGCTTGCCAGAACGTCAATCGTCCTTCGCCCTTGCGAATCCACGCCCGTTTGATTTGTGATTATTGCGATGCGCTTGCCCCGCAGTGGTGCGAAGCCTTCCTGCTCCAGAAGGTCGATGCCCGTCGCAGTGGCAGGCCTCGCTTCTGCCGCTCGTGCGTTTCCGGCTGACTCTTGTGCACTTGCGCATGCCCCCACCAGAAAAAATGTGGCAATCACTAGCAGACAAACAGCGCGGAAGGAACAGGAAGGAAACACTCTCGCGGCGGTTTGGTTGTTTGCCATTCGACCGTGTGCTATATACAGCCGAGGGATGCAAGCGTCAACTCGAAAGGCCACGCGTGCTCGGGTACGGTTTTTCGCGGCAATTCTGGCTGCCTTGCTTTCTCTCATGACACCCATCTTGCGCGCACAGAAGAAATCTCCCGCAAAATCGAAAGCCGCAGGCGACAGAAACACCTGGGTCGAAGCCACGCTCCGGAAAATGACACTCCGTGAGAAGCTCGGCCAGCTTCTGATGATCCACTACTGGGGCGTCTATACTTCGGCTAACGACCCTGATTACAAGGAATTGGTTCGCCTGGTCGAACAGGATCACATCGGCGGCCTGATTCTCGGCACCGAGCGCGGTGTGCTCGGCATCGAGCGCAGCCAAATCTATCCAACCGCGATCACTCTCAACGATCTGCAAAAGAGGTCCGAAGTCCCTCTTCTCGTCGGCGCCGACTTCGAAGCCGGCACGGGAATGCGGCTCACGGGCGGCACGTATTTTCCCGCTGCCATGGCCGTAGCCGCGGCGGGCGATCCAAAACTCGCCTATGAAGAAGGAAAAATCGTCGCTCTCGAATCCCGCGCCGCAGGAATCCAGTGGATCTTCGCGCCTGACGCGGACGTCAACAACAATCCCGACAACCCGATCATCAACACCCGCTCATTCGGCGAAGACCCGCAAAGCGTGGCCCAATACGTTGTCCAATTCGTTCGCGGCGTCCAGGACAACGGTGCCATCGCCACCGTGAAGCATTTTCCCGGCCACGGCAACGTCAGCACCGATTCGCATCTCTCGCTCGCCGTCGTCACGGGCAGTCGCGACGAACTCAACTCCGTCGAGCTCGTCCCCTTCCGCGCGGCAATCGACGCCGGAGTGCAATCCGTGATGCCGGGCCACCTTGCCGTGCCCGCTCTTGAACCGGATGCTTCGATTCCCGCGACGATTTCTCCCGCAATTCTCACGGGCTTGCTGCGCGACCAGATGAAGTTTCGTGGCCTCATCGTCACCGATGCGCTCGATATGGGCGGCGTCACCTCCATGCTCTCGCCCGGCGAAGCCGCTGTCCGCGCCGTCCTTGCCGGAGCCGATGTGCTGCTCATGCCACCCTACCCAGATGCCGCGCTCGAAGGCCTTGAAGACGCCGTGAATTCCGGCCGCCTGCCAGTGGCGCGAGTGGACGAATCGGTCCGCCGCATCCTCGCTGCAAAAGCCCGCGTGGGGCTTGATAAGAATCGCTTCGTTGACGTCACGCACCTCAACGAAACAATCGGCACTTCTGCGAACGAAGACGCAGCCGAAAAAATCGCCGCTCAGGGCGTGACGGTCCTCCGCAACTCGCAGAATCTTCTTCCGCTCGACGCGGCAAAGCCTCTGCGCGTTCTTCTCGTCTCGCTTTCTGCCGATCCGGACGCCTATCCTGGCGCGGCGCTCGAGCCCGAAATTCGCTGGCGCGTCGACTCTCTCACCGCTCTCCGCGCCGACACTTCATTTTCTCCCGTCAGCAATCTCAAGCTCCCGCCACCCGAAACATACGACGTCGCCATCGCCGCCCTCTTTGTCCGTGTTGCCGATCGCAAAGGAAACGTCGCCTTCCCTCCTGAACAGCGAGCGTTCGTCAATCAAATGCTCACCGCGGGCAAACCGGTGATCGTCGCCGCCTTCGGCAGCCCCTATTTGATTTCGCTTTTCCCCAACGTGAAAACGTGGGTCGCGGAATTTTCGACAAACCCGGTTTCGCAGACAGCAGTCGCAAGCGCCATTTTCGGCCAAACGCCTATCGGCGGAAAAATTCCCGTCACAGTTCCGGGCGTCTTGGAACGTGGCGACGGAATCAATATTGCCGCCAATCCCATGACGCTTCAGCCTGCATCAGCGGCCATGTCCGATCGCCTCAAGCCCGTCTACACGCTTCTTAACAAAGCCGTCACGGACGGAGCATTTCCGGGTGGCGTGCTCGGCGTCGGCTGGCACGGCCAACTCATCGTCCATCCCTTCGGGAAGCTCGAAAACGAAAGCCCTGCCTATGATGTCGACAAAAATTCCATCTACGACATGGCCTCACTCACCAAAGCCATGGTCACCACCACCGCCGTCATGATGCTCGTTCAGGACAAGCGTCTCGATCTCGACGCGCCCGTCTCGCGCTACCTTCCCGAGTTTGGCGCAGCCGCGAAGACCGATCCGCATCCCGCTTGGCGCGCTCGCGTCACCGTCCGCATGTTGCTTCTCCACGATTCCGGCTTGCCCGGAATTCGCCGCTACTACCTGGAAGGCGTGAAAGGACACGATCAAGTTCTCGCCCGCGCCATGGCCGAGCCGCTCGTCCACGAGCCGGGCACACAGGTGGAATATTCCGATCTGGGATTCATGATGCTGGGTGAAATTGTCGAGCGCCTTACGGGACAGACTCTCGACCAGTTCGCGCAGCAGAAGATCTTTCAGCCTCTCGGCATGAACCGCACGATGTTTCGCCCGCCTAAATCCCTGCGTCCCGATATCGCTCCAACCGAATATGACGGCGTCTACCGCAAGCGCATGATCTGGGGAGAAGTCCACGACGAAAACGCCTGGGCCATGGGCGGCGTGGCCGGGCAAGCGGGACTTTTCTCCACCGCTCCCGACGTAGCCGTTTTTGCTCAGATGCTCCTGAATGGAGGCATCTACGGCCACGTGCGCATTCTTGACCGTTCCACCATCCAGCAATTCACCGCTCGTGTGAATATCGGCGATTCCGCACGCACGCTCGGCTGGGATGTGATCACATCTCCCGAGCACACCGGAAAATATTTTTCGCCTGCCGCTTACGGCCACTACGGCTTCACGGGCACTTCACTCTGGATCGATCCGCAGAACGATCTCTTCATCATCCTGCTCACCAATCGCGTTCATCCCACTCGCGCCAACGAACAGATTCGCCAGGTCCGTCCCGCCGTGCACAACGCCGTCTTTGAGGCCCTCGGGCTCGCTGGCAGCAAGCCCGGTGCCCGATAACTCCCTCGTCACAATCCCTCGCCTCGCGCCGGTTGCCACCCGCAATGTGCCTTACCTCCCGCTATAATAATTCTTCGTTCTGAGGCTCGCCTTGAAGCATCTGAAAACAGAGCAACCCAACCCGCGTTCGCGCGGGCTTGACCAGAAAAGTTCGCTTGCCATTGTCCGCCTGATGAATTCCGAGGACGCTCGCGTGTCCGCGGCCGTCCGGCGCGAATTGCCGAAAATCGCGCGCGCAGTCGACGCCATCGTTGAATCCCTCGCCAAAGGAGGGCGCCTCATTTACGTCGGGGCAGGAACCAGCGGACGCATCGCTTTTCTTGACGCCGCCGAGTGCCCGCCGACATTCGGCACTCCGCCGACCCTGGTGCGAGCGGTGATTGCCGGTGGCAATCGCGCGATGCGAAAGGCTGTCGAAGGCGCCGAGGATTCACTTCGCAATGGCGCTCGCGACCTCCAACGATCGAAATTGACTTCGCGAGACGTTGTCGTCGGCATTGCGGCCAGCGGTACCACTCCCTACGTCCTTGGCGCGCTGAAATACTCAAGACAGGTCGGCGCAATGACGATTGGATTAACGTCAAACCCTAAGTCACCTCTGGCGCGACTCGCTCAGATTACGATTGCGCCAAATACGGGTCCTGAGGTTCTTTCCGGCTCGACACGCATGAAAGCCGGCACCGCGCAGAAAATGGTTCTCAACATGCTCTCTACCGCGGCGATGGTCCGGCTCGGCAGGGCCTATGAAAACTGGATGATCCGCATGAAGTTGACAAATGAGAAGCTGCAGAAACGCGCCGCTCGCATTCTCGAGCAGGCTGCGGGCGTCAGTGCGTCCAAGGCAAGACACGCTCTGCGTCAGGCGCGACACGACCTGCCCGTCGCTCTGGTCATGTTGCAAACCGGCAGCGATTCTCGCGAGGCGCAGCAGCATCTGGCAAAATCGAATGGCAACGTGAGAGCAGCCCTGAAACACGCTGCAAAACAGGCCCGGGAGAGATAGCCATGGATCGATTCAAGATTGAGGGCGGCAGGCCGCTCGAAGGCGCCGTAAGAATCAGCGGCGCGAAAAATGCGGCTCTGCCCGCGATGGCCGCCACGCTGCTCACCAGCGAGCCCGTCCGCCTCGACAATATTCCCCGCGTGCGCGACATCATCACAATGGCTAAGCTCCTCGCGCACATGCGCTGCAACGTCACGAGCCCGGATTTGCCGCCCAGCGAATTCATCATCCAGGCGGAGAAAATCTCTCACGCCGAGGCACCCTACGAACTGGTGAAAACCATGCGCGCCTCTGTCCTCGTTCTCGGCCCGCTCGTCGCGCGCACCGGATACGCTCGCGTGTCTCTGCCCGGCGGCTGCGCCATCGGCGCGCGCCCCATCGATATTCACATTCAGGCGCTCGAAAAACTCGGCGCCACGATCACCCTCGACCACGGCTATGTTGAAGCCCGCGCCAAGCGCCTCCGCGGCGCAGAATTCCGCTTCCCGAAAATCACCGTCACAGGCACGGAAAACGTCCTCACCGCCGCCGTTCTCGCCGAAGGCGAGACGATCCTTGAAAATTGCGCCCTCGAGCCTGAAGTCACGGACCTCGCCGAGTTGCTCATCAAAATGGGCGCGAAAATCGAAGGCGCCGGCACGTCCACTCTGCGCGTCCGCGGCGTCGAGCGCCTCCATGGCGCAGCGCATGAGATTATTCCCGACCGCATCGAGACTGGCACGTTCCTCGTCGCCGGAGCAATCACCGGTGGCGAGCTCCATCTGACGAATTGCGCGCCCGGACATCTGCGTGCCGTCATCGAAAAGCTGAAATCCTGCGGCGTCGAAATCAAGTGCGGCGATCGCACCCTTCACGTGAAGGCGGCCAAAAAGCTCGTCGCCGCCGATGTCGAAACGCAGGAATATCCCGGCTTCGCCACAGACATGCAGGCGCAGTTTATGGCCCTAGCCACGCAAGCGGAAGGCGTCTCGAAGATCCGGGAAACAATCTTCGAAAATCGCTTTCTTCACGCCGTCGAAATGCTCCGCATGGGCGCCAACATCGCCATCGACGGCAATCTCGCCGTTGTCACCGGGCCGTCGAAATTGACTGGCGCTCCGGTCACAGCTTCCGACCTCCGCGCGAGCGCCGGTCTTGTCCTTGCCGGACTTGTTGCCGACAACACCACGTGGATTGACCGCGTGTATCACATCGACCGCGGCTACGAGCAAATCGAGGAAAAACTTCGCTCCGTCGGCGCGCGCATCCAGCGCGTCGGCAGCGGCTCCCGCGAAGAATAAAAAAGGGAGGCCAACCTCGCCTCCCTTAGCCATTTTTTATTCTCTCTGGAAGCAACTTGGCTCGATTGATTCCTCTCTTTATTTGCCGCTCTCCGCGGGACTTGGCAGGCGCCTTCTTCAGTGCTCCCCTACGCCTTCAACAGCTTCGAGACGAAATCCGGCATCAGAGGAATCCGCCGCGGGCAAACGCCCGTGGCGTCGAAGAGCGCAGCAGCCACCGCTGGCGGCACAACGGCGTTCGCGCCTTCCGAGCCGCCGCCAAACCCTTTGTCGTCGCGAGAGAGCGTAACGACTTGGATCTCAGGCGTTTCTTCCATCGTGAGAATGTTGTAGTGATTCCAATCGGTGCTGGTCACTTTCGATTTGTCGAAGGTGACTTCTTCCTTCAGGCCTTCGCTCAGGCCCATCACTACGCCGCTCTTCATACACAGCCCGAGTTGCCGCGGGTTGATGATTTTTCCCGGCTCGCAGCCCACCGTGAATTTCGTCACCCGAATTGCGCCTGTCTCTGGAACTACGAAAATCTCCGCGATGCCCACCCAATAGGCGTTCTCGCGCAGCATGATGCACACGCCACGGCCCGTGACCGGCGCGGAACCCGTGCGGCGCGCCGCAGGATGCGGCGAAGGCCGCGCCTGCCAGTTGGCAGCCTTGGCTGTAGCGCGAAGAATGTCGATGAGCCGCTCGTCGAACGTATGGTCCAGGCGGAACTGCACCGGATCGGCCTTGGCGGCTGCCGCGGCTTCGTTGATCAAGCCTTCGAGCGCGAAATTCTGCTGGCGCTGTCCCGGCGTGCGCATGATATTGCCGCGCAAACCCCCATAGGCGGAGTCTGCGGCGAGATTCGGCATCCCATAAGCCTCTTCCAGGTGATTCGCAATTTTGGTGTAGGCCCATTCCGTGGCGATCCATCCACCGGGCTTTGATTGACTGGTGGGCATTCCGGCCAGTACGGGGCCCAGCAGCCGCGCGTCGGACTCGTGTGGCGAATAGAAAGCCGTGTGAATCCCCGTGATCCGCCCGCTTGCATCCATTGCTGCCGAAACATCCGAGACCCATCCGGGAGAGACACTCGACCACGCGAGATCGTCCTCGAGCATCCACTGCACGCGCACCGGCCTGCCGAGCATCTGCGACAGGATCACAGCGTCGCCTTCCGCGCCGTCGCCACCGAACGTCGTGCGGCCGTACTGCCCGGAGTGCTCGAGCCAGCGGACGACGACTTTCTCTTCCGGCACGCTCAGCGCATACGCAATTTGTGCGCGCAGCCCCTGCGACTGCGCCGAATGTGTCCAGACGGTGACGCTGCCGTCGCGGCGCACGTCGGCTACGGCCACAAACGGGCCAATAGGCGCGTGCCGGACGTACGGCTGCTCGTATGTGGCGGAAACGGTTTTCGCGGCGCTCGCCAGTTCTGCGGAAACGTCGCCGCCAATCTGCCTCCGCTCGGAGGGATCGCCCCATTTCTGCGCCCTCAGAACTTCGGTGAGATTCTCGCTGCCGGGAAGCCCGGCCCAGTCGGTCCATTTAGTCGACGAAGCCACGGACCTTGCCGCGAGCGTTGCTTCCCACTCGTCGGGAGAAACGACGGCAAGAAGATTCGCCTTCCTTACAATCTGCGCCGAAGGGAATTTCTGCTTGTCGAGCTCTCCAACGGAAACCAGCGTTGAGCCGAGCGTCGGCGGCCGGACCATGCGAGCATGCAGCATCCCCGGCAGACGAACGTCGCAGCTCCAGATTGTTTTTCCAGTGATTTTTCCGGGAATGCCGGGGACTGGAAACGATGTGCCGATCACTTTGTACTGGCTAAGAGGTGTGAGCGGCGGATCGCCCGTAACCTTGAATCCTTCCAGGCCCGCGATGCCCATCCATTCCTTTGCGTCAACTTTCGCGCGCTTGCCCTCGACGGGAATTTTCAGTTCGAGATGTTGCCCCTGCACGAGCCGCCCATAGCTGATACTCTTGCCGCCGCCCGAAACCACGCCGTCCGAAACCGTGAGGCTTGCGACAGGAACGCCCAGGTGCGACGAGGAAAGCTTCAGAAGCGCTTGATAGGTGTATGCGGCGACTTTGCGCACGTTGTACATGCCGTTGAGGAAGCCCGCGGAAAACCCGCCGTCGGGTGTCTTGTCCGTGTCACCCAATATCAACGTGATCGCTTCCGGGCGCACGTGCAACTCTTCGGCGATGGCCTGCGCGTAGTAGGCGCTCATGCCCGTTCCTGTTTCCGTGCGGCCCGTGCGCATCAGGATCGCGTTGTCGTGGCGGATTTCGAGCCACGAGGCGAGCAGCGAAGGATCGGGAGAGCCTTCGGGATCCAGTGAAAGAGCCGTGAGTTCGCGAGGGAGCATCAGCGAGACGAAAAGAGCGCCGCCGATTTTCACGAAGCCGCGGCGGGAAATTTCGATGGACTTGGCGGGGCTGCCGGCGGACTGCGTCGTCGTGTTCATGGCTATGCCTTCATAATTTCCGCGGCGCGCTGCACGGCATCAATGATAGCCGCATAGGTGCCACAACGACAGAGGTGCGGCGAAGGGCCGCTGTTTGTGAAAGCATCCTTGATTTGTGCGATAGTCGGATTCGGATTTTTCGAGAGCAGGTCGACGGCTGTGATCATCATGCCACTCTGGCAGTAGCCGCACTGGGGAACTTGTTCTTCGATCCAGGCTTGCTGCACGGGGTGAAGCGTCTTCAGCGCTTCCGCGGCGCCAAGCCCCTTCTTTGCCACCCACACCTGCGGGAGCCCTTCGATCGTCGTGACCTGCTTGCCGATGGCATCCGACACCGGCGTGATGCAAGAGCGTGTTTCCTCGCCGTCGATCAATACGGAACAGGCACCGCACTGCGCCATGCCGCAGCCCAGTCGCACTCCGGTCAATTCGAGTTCGTTCCGCAGCACGTAGAGCAGCGGGGTTCCTGGCGCAACAAAAACGTCTCGTTCCTCGCCGTTCACAGATAAAGTCAATTTTTCAGCCAATTTTTCCTCCTGTTCGAGGACTCATTCACCGCAGCGAAATAACAACTCTCCCTCTCGTAATTAATTCCCCGATGCACCCGCCGGTTTAGAAGCGTGAGCGTGCGAGGCGGTCATGGCGGACGGCACCTTTGCCAGTGTTTGCGCAGCGTCGGCCACCAGGTCCGCGGGTTTCCAGTCGTTGTTGTCATACCATTTGTAAACCTTGCCGTCGGCGTTTATCACAGTCGTGCTCAGCGAATGGACGATAGTGCCGTTTTCCTTGGTGATGGTCAGCCCAAAGAAATGCGCGAGGGCCGGCAGCTCTTTCGGAGACGCCGAGGCGAATTCCCAACGATCGAAAGGCATACCGCCGGTGATGGTGTGAAACGATTCTCCGTAGTTGCGGAGCACTTCCGACGTATCGTGCTCCGGGTCAAACGTGATTGACAGCAGGCGGACGTCCTTCGAAAGCTTGGGATCTTTCTTCGTCGCCGCATATATCTCTGCAAAATTGTGCGACACGAGCGGGCAAAAATTGGCGAACGGGCAGCGGGTGTAAATGAACGTGACCAGCAGCACGTGTCCGCGGTACGAATTTAGGTGGATGTGCCTTCCTTGCTGGTTCAGCAGAACGAAGTCCGGAACCTCTTCGCCGGGCTGCGGAGCGTGGAACTGGCTCAGCGGCGGAGCATTAGATTTAGCCATGACCATGATGTTCTCGAGGTAGCCGCCGCCGTTATCCCCCACTACGTCCGCGCCGATTACGTCCCCCGGATCGACGCCTTTCAGATTGTTCGGATCTTGAACGGAATACGGCATGGTCATCGCTTCCATGAAGCCGGGAATTGCCTGGCTATCGACGACGAGAGAGTCCCGGCTCTTGTTTACCGAAACCACCTTCCCGGTTACGTAGTACCGGTGCGGGGTCGCGGCTTGTTGGGCCGAATGCTTCTTGCAGCCTGCCACCGCCCATCCTGTAAGTGCAACAAGTATGAAAAGAAAAATCGAAATCCAGCGAAAATTGACGAAGTTCTTGCCTTCCCCAAAAGACACTCTCTCTCCTTTCGCCCCGCTGATTGTACGCCCTCAGGCAACGGTCGGACATCAACAATGAAGGATAAAATGAAGCGCCGGAGGAGATGCGGATTACCTTTGGCTCATCAGGTATAAATCGGCGTGGCCCTCGGCTTGCGCGTAAATCACGGTTGAAAGATCGCGCGTGAAATCGTACGCGTTTCCGCCCGCGAGCAAGGGGAACGTGAAGGGCAATTTGAGCGCGACCTGAGGAGAACCGACAAGATTCCCATCATGCCAGCCCTGCCGGTAAACCGTCACGTCGCGCTCGGAAGGAAGCGCGTACGTGAACGATTTTCCATCAGGAGCAAATTGCAGCCCGAAGGTGACAATGTGCGGAATCAGCTCCGTGCACTTCTTGTCGGGCAGCGAGAACTCGTAAATTCCCCTCCTTGCTGCACCGCCTGCCACAAGTGTCAGCAGGTACTTTCCGTCGTGGGCCACCGCGAATGCGAAGCCGCAACTATCGGTCATTTCTTCGGGAATTGAGCCGTTGATGTTTTCCTTCCACATGGTTTCCGCCTTGGCTTCGCTTTGATACGCATTCAGGAACGCCGTTTCCCCGTCCGCGCTGATCATCAACGCCTGCACCGTCCCGTCTGACCACTGAAGCTGTGTCAGGCCGCTGCCGTCCGCCGCAACGACGTAAGGCTTGTCGGGGGCACCCGTATTTTCCTCCACGAATCCGATGTGAGAGCTGTCGGCGGACCAAAATCCCGTGGCGAGGCTCGTCGCCGAAGTAATCCTCTGTTTGTTGCTGCCATCTATGTTCGACACCCAGAGTTCGTTGCGGCCTTGTTCGGGAGTTGTGATGTAGATCAAGCGTTTGCCGTCAGGTGAGATTGCCGGCTGCGTGGCATCCTGCGAAGCGATATCGACAAACGATTTCGAGCGCGTATTGTACGCGGTCAAAACTCCGGACGATTTTCCGTTTACGAAATAAATGCCCTTCCCGCCCGGGTCCGGCATCGGTGAAGTATCCGGTCCGGTGCCCGACGTTATCTGTGTCAGTTTCCTGTCGTTCAGATCGTACTCCCATATATTCTTCAGCCCGTTCACCGTATGGCTGAAGACCACGGATTCCCCCGGCTTGTCCCAAGTGATACCGCTCAGATCGGCTGGAATTTCACCGACGTCAGCGCCAGTCTTCTGGGAGATGTCCACTTGGAAGAGGTAGAGGTGCTCGATCGTTGTGACAGGGTTGGCGGTAATTGCCAACAGACGGTTGCCGTCCGGGTACGGAAGAATCCAAAAGATTGGGAACCCGCCAGCCTTAAAAGCATAGATCTCTTGTTCATTCAGACCGGAACGGTCCGATCGGTAGATCACATCGCGCCTGGCATAGATGAGCGATTTGCCGTCAACCGAAGGCGCAATCGCTTGCCCCTGAAAGAGCCTTGTCGGCTTTCCGCCGAGCGTGGGAACGGCCCACCCTTCCCCTGGTCCGATTGCTCTTCCGTAATAGATCTGCGTTCCGTCAGTTGAAAAGTTGTAGGTCACTTTGTCGCCGTCATCGTTCGTCAGTTGCAGTGGCTCGCCGCCGGAAGTGAGCATCACAAAAACCTGCGCGATCCCCGCAACCGGCGACGTGAATGCCACGGTGTGTCCGTCAGGCGATAACCGCGCGTTATCCATCGGCTTGTCCCACTGGCTGATCTGCGTGATTTTCGCCGGCCCGGTCGGCCCGCGCGATACGCCCGCAAAATGATAGGCAACGAGGGCGATCGCAACGATCGTCGCGCACGCAGCCGCGATGTAAAACTTGTACCGTCCAAATCCTGTCGCGGGTTGCACTGGCACGGCCGTGGCGGAACTGCCCGCCGTCGCGGCAACCGTTCCGGAACCCGGAGCCGCGGGCGCAACGCTCGGCTGCATCGCGCTCGGCTCCTGAACGATTCTGCTTTCGACGGATGAAATTTTCCCTGAGCCCGTGTCCCGTCTTAGCCGCTTCAGGTCCGCGCGCATTTCCGACGCCGTCTGATATCTCAAATCGCGATCTTTTTCGAGCGCCTTATTGATCACGCGCTCCAGCTCTGCCGGCAATTCCGGATTCAAGCGCATGGGCGGGAGGGGAGTGCGGTTAAGAATCGCTTCGGCGACTACGCCGGAAGTTTCGCCGCGGAAGGGAAGCATTCCGGTGGCCATCTCGTACAGCACGATGCCGAAGGAAAACAGGTCCGTGCGCGCATCCAGGTCCCTTCCGCGCGTCTGTTCCGGCGACATGTACGCAACCGTCCCCACCGTCGCTCCCGGGCTTGTCAACAGCTCTAGCGCACCTCCCGTCGGTGCGGCGGAGACTCCCGCGCCTTCGGCGACGCGCATCGGCGCCATCTTTGCCAGCCCAAAATCGAGGATCTTGGCGTGGCCGCGCTTGGTCACAAAAATGTTCGCGGGCTTGATGTCTCGGTGAACTACTCCTTCCGCATGAGCCGCGTCGAGTGCCTCTGCCACCTGGATGCTCAGATCTAGGAGTGTTTCCAGTTCCATGGCGCGGCCGCCAATGCGGTGCTTCAGCGTTGCGCCATCCAGATATTCCATGGCAATAAACACTTGGCCGCCTTCGTCTCCGATTTCGTAAACGGTGCAGATGTTCGGATGATTCAGCGAAGAGGCGGCGCGAGCTTCACGGCGAAATCGCTCCAGGGATTGCGCGTCCCGCGCAAGGTCGTCCGGTAGGAATTTGAGCGCGACGAAGCGCCCCAACTGCAAATCTTCCGCCTTATAAACCACACCCATTCCGCCACCGCCGAGTTTTTCGACGATGCGGTATCGCGAAATTGTGTGACCGAGTAGGGACTGGGGGTCCGGCATGCCGGCGCAATAGTAGATTGCAAAGTTTGGTCAGTCAATGATCCTGAAGAAATCGGCGCTTGAACAAGCTGCACCGTTTCTCGCCCGTACCCTGTCCATTCGGACAGTTGGGCTTGTGAAACAACTGTACTCCGCCATTCCTGGCAAATACGCGGCGCCGTCTATGATTTGAAAAGTGTCCATGGAGCCAAGATGATTCTCTCAATCAGTAGCGGCGGTTCGTCATTCGCAGCGCATCCATCGATCCCCAGGCAATTTTGCATTCATTTGGCGGCCGTCCTCGCCATCGCATTATCTCTAGCGGCGGCGACTTCGGCGCAGGCTCCCCAGGCGTCCCAAGTGCCGTCAGGGCGAATTATGGGCACGGTCATAGACGTGAATGGCGGTCCCGTGGCCGGTGCAACGATTGCGCTCATTGGCCCTGAAATCACCGATCGTCGCACGGTCGTAACCGCCGACAACGGTTTCTTCACATTCGAAAATGTGAATCCAAGCCCTTCCTATCGCCTCGACATCACCGCGAACGGCTTTTCAGACTGGACTTCGCCTGTCATCGCTCTCGCCCCCGGCGAAATCAAGCTGCTGGAAACCATCCAGCTTGCTCTCGCGGAACAGCAGACCACCGTCCGGGTGAGCGGCGACCCCGTCGAGATCGCCACCCAGCAGGTCAAGTTTGAAGAATCACAGCGTGTTTTCGGCGTCATTCCGAATTTCTACATTTCCTACGAAGGAGACAACGCCGCGCCGCTCACAACTGGGATGAAGTTCAAGCTTGCCCTCAAAGTCTCCAGTGATCCGGTTACCTTCGCAGCAATCGCTTTTGTCGCTGGCATAAGGCAGGCAGAGGATTATCCCGACTACCCGCAAGGCATGAAGGGATACACCCAGCGTTTCGGTGCAACCGCCGGCCCCGTTCTTACGGACATCATGATCGGCGGCGCTATCCTGCCATCCGTCCTGCATCAAGATCCGCGCTATTTCTATCAAGGAACGGGCACCACCGGCTCGCGGCTTCGCCACGCGCTCCTCGCTCCGTTCATTTGCAAGGGCGACAACGGAAAGTGGCAGCCCAACTACTCCACCGTGGGCGGCGATTTGGCCTCCGCCGCGCTTGCGAACCTTTACTACCCTCCCTCGAACCGCGGCGCCGAGTTCGTTTTCTCAACGTTCGCGATCGGCACGGTCGAGCGCGTCGTCTCCACCGTGGCCCAGGAGTTTGTCCTCGACAAGTACACCCACCGCCGGGTCCAAGCAAACTAGGTTCCTGTCCACGCTATTTCGTGTTGCGAAAGAGGTATTCGGAATTACTCCCTAGCACCATTCGAATAGCCAGGGCATTACGAAGCACTTTATGCTTCGCGTTAGCATGTTGCGTGAGTACGGAAATGTCTGTGAACACCACCCGGTGCGATCGGGGGTTAGGCGGGAGTCTTCGATCGCTTTGCTGTCACGGCCAGACCAAGCAGCCCAATCGCTAGAAAGAGGCAGGTCCCCGGCTCGGGCGTCGGCACCGCGTTCCAATTGATCACAATATTCTGTCCGTAGTCATCGCCGTTCGCATCAGAAATTTCGACCAGGTTGAACGCAAAGTCATTTTCAAGCCAGGAAGCGTAATTGTCGCCGGCGAAGGTGAAATAGACCGTCCCCAAAGTAAATTGTCCGTTGTTATAGGAGAGCCACGATCCGTCTCCATGCGTGGGAGAAGCGAGCGACATCTCCTCGCCGTCGAATGTGGCTTCAATCCCCGTGACCTCGTATTTCGTCATGGTGAAGTAGTTACCGCTCCCCGAGTTGAAATATGTAGCTGTTGTCGCTACCACGGTGAACTGGGCGTTGAGCGTTATCTGTGGCAATGTCCCAAAGCAGCCCTCGCACGTCGTCGCCGTCACGTTGATCACAGTCGCGGAATCGGCCTGGGCGGTACGCGGCAGGAAAAAAAAGCGATGCCAGAAAGAATGTCGCTACCACTTTTGCCATGGAAAGGACTCCCCCAATAGCCTCCGTGCAAAACAGTTTCCAGACCGGGAGTGAAGCTAACTCACCTGTTTTCTGCAGAGATTCCGACTCTGATGCTGTCAGACGGCGAGGCATAGGAACCAATCGTCCATAGAGTTTTATAACCACTATGACTCAATTGAAGCAGCCTTCGCAGGCTCCATCTGGCCCACAAAACGGATTGTACGCAGAAACCCACCTTCAATGTCCCTCGCCCCTCCCGGAGGACCGCCCAAATCATTCGGAGCGCTGATTTGCCCGCCTTATCGCTTCCGGGTATAATTTTCTGTTTAAGCACATGCCACGAGAGCTGCCTGAGAGGCCTGTCCCCGATTTGCGCTCCCCGGCGCCAGTCATGGCCGACGCGGACGCCATTCGTGTGCGTGGCGCGCGCGTCCACAACCTGAAAAACCTCGACGTCACCATCCCTCACAACGCCGTCACCGTCGTGACCGGCGTATCCGGCTCCGGCAAATCCAGCCTCGCCTTCGACACGCTCTACGCCGAAGGCCAGCGCCGCTACATCGAATCGCTTTCCGCCTACGCCCGCCAATTCCTCGAACGCATCGAAAAGCCCGACGTCGACGAAATCTCCGGTATCGCTCCAGCCATCGCCATTCGCCAGAAGAACTCGACGCGCAACCCCCGCTCGACCGTGGCCACATCCACGGAAATTTACGATTACCTTCGCCTCCTTTTTGCCCGCGTGGGGCGCACCGTCTGCCTTCGCTGCGGCCACGAGGTTCGCAAGGACACTCTCGATGAAATCGCTGCGCGCGTTTTGGCGCTTCCCCCAGGCCGCCGCTTCTACGTCCTCTACGAGCTGCGTGTCGCTCCCGATTCGCCCGCCGCGCAAAGTTCGCGCGCGAAGAAACTGGCGATGCCTGCTCCCGAGGCAATCCGCCTCGCGCTTGTCTCCCTGCAAAAGCGCGGCTTCAACCGTCTCTATCAAAATGGCCGCGTCTTCGAATTTTCGGCGCCGGAAGAGTTGCTTGACGTGGATTTCTCAAAACCGGTCTTCGTGCTTGTCGATCGCCTCGTTCTAAGCCCGGACATCCGCTCGCGCCTCATGGATTCGATTGAAATCTGCTACCGCGAGGGCCGCGGCGAAGCAATTCTCGAATTCGTTCCAGACTCCCCCGATTCGCCGCCTGAACGTCTCGTCTTCAACGAGCGCTTCGATTGCAAGAATTGTGGCGCGTCCTACCAGGAGCCGGAACCGCGGCTTTTCTCTTTCAACAATCCCTTCGGCGCATGCCCGCGCTGCCAAGGCTTCGGCAACACCATCGATTTTGATCTCGACCGCGTCGTGCCCGACAAAAGCAAGACTCTCGCCGAAGGCGTCATCGAACCGTGGACTAAGCCGCGCTATCGCACTTTGCTCGTCGAGATGAAACGCTTTGCCCGCGCCAAGGGCATTCCGCTCGATGTTCCCTATCGCGACCTCACCGCCGCGCAACGCAACGCGATTCTCGAAGGCGATCCGAAATCCGATTTTCCCGGCATGAAGGGCTTCTTCGCCTGGCTCGAACGCAAGAAATACAAGCTGCATGTGCGTGTCTTTCTGAGTCGCTATCGCGGCTACGCCACCTGTCCTGATTGCCTCGGTACGCGCCTGCGTGCGGAAGCCCGCGCCGTGAAAATTGCCGGAAAATCGATCACCGACGTCTGCCAGATGACCGTCAAGGAAGTCCGCCCGTTTTTCGATTCGCTCCGGCTCACCGAAGCGGAGTCCGTCATCGCCGGAAAGGTTCTCGAAGAAATCACCGAGCGCTTGCAGTTCCTTGATGAAGTCGGTCTCGATTACCTCACTCTCGACCGTCTCACCTCCACCCTCTCCGGAGGCGAGGCCCAGCGCATCCAACTGGCCACTTCGCTCGGCTCGCATCTCGTTGGCGCTCTTTACGTACTCGATGAGCCTTCCATCGGCCTCCATCCGCGCGATACGCACCGCCTGATCGAAATTCTCAAGGGTCTTCGCGACCTAGGCAACACGCTGCTCGTCGTCGAGCACGACCCCGACACGATTCTCGCCGCCGATCACGTCCTCGATCTCGGGCCCGGCGCCGGTGAGCACGGCGGTTCCCTGCTCTTTTCCGGCACCCGTGAAGAGCTTCTTGCGAGCCAGCAGTCGCTCACCGGCCGCTATTTGCGCGGCGATTTGAAGATTCCCGTTCCTCCGCGCCGCCGCAAACCCTCCGGAAAATTTTTGAAAATTTTCGGCGCACGTAGCCACAATTTGAAGGGTGTCGATTTCACGCTCCCTCTCGGTCTTCTGGCCGCGGTCACGGGCGTTTCCGGGTCGGGAAAATCCACGCTCGTCTACGACGTTCTCTATAAGGCGCTCCAGGCAAAGCGTGCCGGCGGAAACTATCGCGAGTTTTGCGACCGCATCGAAGGCGATTCCGCCATCACGGCTATCGAGATGGTCGACCAGTCTCCGATCGGCCGCACGCCACGGTCAAATCCCGCAACGTATCTCAAGGCCTTCGATCCTATCCGCGAAGTTTTCGCTTCCACGCCCGAGGCCAAAAAGCGCGGCCTCACGGCCGGACATTTTTCCTTCAACATTCCCGGAGGCCGTTGTGAAGCCTGTCAGGGCGATGGCACGGTCACTGTGGAAATGCGTTTTCTTGCCGATGTCGAGCTCGTCTGCGAGGAATGCCGCGGAACGCGCTACAAAAGCAGCGTCCTCGATGTCCGCTACAAGGACAAAAACATTCACGACGTCTTGCAGATGACCGTGCGAGAAGCCATCTCGTTTTTCGCTTCACATCCCAAGGTCACCGCGCGTCTCCGCGTTCTCGACGAAGTCGGCCTCGGCTATTTACGCCTCGGCCAGTCCGGAACCACGCTTTCCGGCGGCGAAGCACAACGCCTGAAGCTGGCCGCGCATCTCACTCGTCAGGAAAACGCGGGCATCCTTTATATTTTCGATGAGCCGACTACGGGCCTGCATTTTGACGATATTCAGAAGCTGCTCACGTCGTTCCGCAAACTCCTCGACGATGGCGCGTCCGTGCTGCTGATCGAACACAATCTCGACGTCATCAAATCCGCCGACTGGATCGTTGATCTCGGGCCGGAAGGTGGCGACGAAGGCGGCCACATCATCGCCGCCGGCACTCCCGAACAGGTGGCGCGCAATTCTCAATCGCACACCGGGAAATTTCTCGCGAAGGTTCTTGCTTCCCGCAATGGAAACTCCGCCGCGCCGGGAAATAGCTCGGCGCAACCTGAATCATCGAACGCTCCACTCTCCCCCGTTTCGCCTTCGGGCTTCTCCTCGAACTCTCCGAGCAAATGACGGTGCGCGCCACAGCGGCGGCCATCGCGGTGCTGGCCATTGCGGCCTGGTCTTCGCTCGCCACAGCGCAGGAGGTGTCCTCGAGCCACAAAATCATCCACGTCAAGGACCCCAGCGCGGCTGAGCTTCAGCAGGACCTATCTGACGCGCAGGATGCAGTCCAGCGCAAAGACTTCGCCGCCGCGGCGGCTGCTTATCAGAAATACATCGCCATCAAGCCGGACGAGCCGACTGTTCATTACGATCTCGGCTTCGCCTATTCCGAGCTGGGCCGTGCAGCCGATTCGCGCGCCGAATTCCAGAAAGCAATTGCGCTCGATCCGAAGATGTCCGCTGCGTATTTGGGCCTCGGACTTTCCTTTCTCGATAACGATCCTTCTTCCGCTGTCGCTCCCTTCACAAAGCTCGTCGAACTGGAGCCTCAGGAAGGCCGCTCGCATTATTTTCTCGGGCTCGCTCTTGAACGCACCGGAAAATCTGCGGAGGCGATTTCGTGCTATCAGGAAGCGATCAAGATCGACCCGAAGAATTCCGATGCCCACTTCGCCCTGGGGCGTGTCCTGCTTGCTTCCCGCCGTCCTGCCGATGCCGAACCGGAATTTCGAGCGGCGCAATCGGTCGATCCAAATAATCCAGATGCTGTGCTGGGGCTCTCCGAAAGCCTGGAAGCGCAGGGCAAGCTCGCTGAAGCTTCCGACGAGCTTGCGAAATATCTTGTTGCAAAGCCTGACGACGCGGAAGCTCGCCTCCACCATGCGACTTTGCTGGTGAAATTGCAAAAATACGACGACGCGCTCGCCGAACTCGAGCGCGTTGCGCCGTCCGGTCAAGAAAGCTTGGCCGCTTTGAAATTGCGCGCCGAGATCTTCTTTGCAACGAAGAAATTTGCGCTCGCCATCGCGCCCCTTCAAAAGGCGGCCGCGCTTGCGCCGAACGATCCGAATCTTCCCGCGCTCCTCGGCCACGCGTATTTTGAATCGCAAGATTATCCGCATGCCGTCGATGAACTTATTCTTGCCCTACAAAAAAATCCCCAGGCGACGGACGTTTTATCCGAACTCACCGCGGCGGAATATCTGAACAAGAATTACGGCGCCACGCTCCACGGCCTCGAACTCCTCGAAAAGCGCCAGCCGCTCACAGCGGGCAATTGGTTCATCCGCGCGTCCTGTTACGATAAACTCGGCTATGCGCCTCAGGCGCTCGATGCGTATCAGAAGTTTTTGCAGATGAACACGGACCTGAACAGCGATTCGTATTTCGCAGCCGCGTCCCGCGTCCGCGAGCTTTCGCGCGAGATCCAGGAAAAAAGGAAATAGTCCTTTGCGAGCTTCGCTTCCATCCTCCAGGCGTCTGCTCCTCTTGCCCGCAGCGTTCCTGCTCTTTGCTCCCTTCTTGCCGTCGCAAGACCACACCGCGGAGCTTGCTGCGAAGTTCGACCGCGAAACGAATCCGGTGCACAAAGCGAAGTTGATGCCCGACCTTGGCAATGGCGAATTCCAGGAAATTCAAACGCAGGCCGCTGCCGGAAATTACGAAGCCGCTCTCAAGACGCTTGCCCTGTACCACAATCAAGTGGCCGCCACCGAGAAAGCTCTCGACGCGACCGGCGCCGATCCGGCGAAGCATTCCTCCGGCTACCGCCAGCTTGAAATCTCCGTGCGCGAAGCGCTTCGCCGCCTTGACGACATCGACTTCAGTCTCCCCGTGGATCAGAAAAAAGCGTTTACGGATATTCACGACCAGCTCCAGCAGACCGACCAAAGACTTCTTCGCGAGCTCTTCCCTCGCGACCACCCGCCGGCCACCTCTCCGGCGGCGCCTCACCCGTAGGAGATTAGTATGCTGAACCGTTCTAAATATGCCCTCATCGTGCTGCTGGCTTTTGCTGCTCTTCCCGCGACGACGATCGCACATTCGCTTCTGCAGCCACAGGAGAAGAAAAACTACCTCACTGATTATGAGGCGGACAAAATTCGGGACACGCAGGATCCCGGCGAACGCATTCGCCTCTACATCTCCTACGCAGAAGAGCGCTTGAAGCAGTTCCAATATGAGCTGGCGCGCAAGACGCCCGAAGGCCGCCGCGGCGATATTCTCAACAGCCTTCTGAACGGCTACGTTGGCTGCTTCGACGACGGCACCGACGAGATCGAAGTCGCCCGCGAGCGCCAGGTCGACATTCGCTCCGCCCTGCAGCTCTTCGACAAGAAGGGCAAGGAATTTCTCGCGCAACTCCAAAAAATCAACAAGAACAGCCCCGACTACGACATGTATTCCGACACGCTCCAGGACGCCGTCGAAGGCACGCAAGAAGATTTGCACGACATCGAGGCCGCGTTGAAAGAACTGAATCCCGCACCGGTGCGGAGAAAACCCTCTTGAGAAGAGCGGCGTGCGCTTCGCGCGAATTTCCGGGCGGCGAGCGGATTTTTCAGCGCATGTTCACGCGCCTTGGATTTCACGGCCGGCCCCCGCAGTTTCACGTGCAATTCCATCCCTATACGGATCTCACGCTGACGATCCGCGTTCGCAATGAAATTGCGCACGTGCGGATGTCCGACGCGCTCGAAGATGCTCCTGTGACGGTGGTCGAAGCGGCCGCCGCTCTTCTGCTGGCCAGGCTCTACCGTAGAAAGCCGCCGCGCGACCTGCTCGATCTCTATCGCCGATTTTCCTACGAACAGTCGACGCGCGAAAAATTGCGGCATTTCCGGCAGACGCGCGCCCGGCACGCCACGCACGCTCCGGCGGGGGCTCATTTCGATCTCGAGCCGATGTTCGACCGGCTGAACGCTGAATATTTTCGGGGAGAATTGCGAAAGCCGCGCCTAGGCTGGAGCCGCCGCGTGTGGAGCTCGCAACTGGGCTGCTACGATCCTGCGCTCGATCAGATCGTGATGAACCGCGTGCTCGACCGTCCCGCCGTGCCCCACTACGTGGTCGCCTACGTGCTCTACCACGAAATGCTGCACGTGAAGCATCCGATGCGCTTCGCGCGCTGCCGCCGGGAATCACACACCGCAGAATTTCGGAGCGAAGAAAAACGCTTCGGGGCGTACACGCGCGCGATGCGTTTCCTTCGCCACTTCCCCACGCGATCGTTCGCGCGCTAGCGCGAGGATAGTTTTTCGATTTTCTTTTGGACTTTCTTCGCGTCGGGCCCGTTAGGGAGCACCTGCAGATATTCTTTGTAGTATTTCAGGGCGATCTGGTCGTCGTGCCGCTTCTCGTAAATCTCCGCCAGCAGCAGGCGCGGCTTGGCAAAATCGGGCTTCAAGCGGATGGCATCCTGGTATCGCCCGATCGCCGCGTCCTGGTCGCCTTTCGCCTTGTAGAAATTGCCGACGTCCACGTCGTGATAGGCGCCGTAGGGGTCCCACGTGGAGGGATCCTTCGGGTTCACAACTTTGTTCGACAAGAAATCGTCCGACGGCGAGGACGACGATTTCGCGGAAGAATGTTTCGAATGAGCGCCGGAATCCGAATTGTCCCGAGAATCAGTGGGAGGCAGACTCGAAGAACTGGAAGAGGACGAATCCTGGCTGTCTTGTGGTTTCTGCTGAGAATTCTGCTGCTGGGCGCGCGAGGGCCAGGCGAAAAGCGCCAGGCAGAAAGCGGGAACGAGCCAGCGAATCTTCATCGGACTCTTCCGTTGGATTCGGTTTGCTATGATGAACGTTGCATGAGGCTGGCGAAAAATGCTCTGCGAGCCCGGCCGCCATTGTATCGCTCTGCGGTGACACAGCGCGATGGAACTCCGTGAAAAAGTCGACAACCTGCCGCTCCAGCCGGGAGTGTATTTGTATCTCGACGCGGCGGGAAAAATCATTTACGTGGGAAAAGCGCGCTCGCTGCGCAACCGTGTCCGGTCGTATTTTCTCGAATCGCGCTGGCAGGATGCCAAAACCGGTTCGTTGGTGCGCGAGATCGCCGATTTGCAATACATCGTCGTTGATAATGAGCGCGAGGCGCTGGCGCTTGAGAACGAGCTGATCAAGCAGCACAAGCCGAAATTCAACGTTCTGCTGCGCGACGACAAGACGTATCCCTACATCCGCTACACGGCCTTTGAGAAATTTCCGCGCGTTTACGTCACCCGCCGCCTGGCGAAGGATGGTTCGATCTATTTCGGGCCGTATTTTCCGGCAAGCCTCGCGTATCGATTGGTGCACCTGATCCACAAACATTTTCTGGTGCCATCGTGCGCGGTAGACCTGACGCGAACGCATCCGCGTCCCTGCCTGCAGTTTTACATTCACCGCTGCCTCGGACCGTGCGTGAAGGGGCTGGTGACGGACGAGCGGTACGCGGAAGCGGCGCGCGACGTGCGGTTGTTTCTCGAAGGCCGCCGCAGCGATCTCTCGCGAAGCCTGGAAGGCCGGATGGAACTCGCTTCTGCCGAGGAGCGCTACGAAGAGGCCGCCGGATACCGCGACCTGCTGCGCACCCTGGCGGATATGGAGGAGCGGCAGAAAATCGCTGCAGCCTCGGGCGACGATACGGACGTTCTCGCATGGTATGCCGAGCCGCCGCAGGTGGCCGTGAACCTGTTCCACATTCGCGGCGGGCGCGTCGTGGACAGGCGCGATTTTTACTGGGAAGACCAGGACGAATTCGACCCGGCGGAGTTTCTCCCGTCGCTGCTGAAGCAGCTCTATCTCGGAGCGGCTTACTATCCGAAATACATCCACGTGCCGCAGGATTTTGAAGACCGCGAACTGCTTGAAGATGTCTTGAGCGATGCCGCCGGACATCGCGTGGAAATCCTGAATCCGCAGAGGGGAAAGAAGCACGCGTTTTTGGAGCTTGTGGAGAAAAACGCGAAGCACTCCTTCACGCTTCGGTTTCGCGTGCTGAAGCCTTCTCCGAAAGCGATCGTCGAAGCGCTCGAATCGGCGCTTGGGCTGTCTGAACCGCCAAAGCGCATCGAATGCTTCGATATTTCGCACATCCAGGGGTCGGACACAGTGGCTTCGATGGTTGCGTGGGAAGACGGAAAGATGAAAAAATCCGACTACCGCAAATTCGTAATTCGCGGCGAGAAGATGGCGGAAGGCTCGGATAAAAACGCTGGTCGGCTGCGCGACGATTTTGCAAGCATGAGAGAAGCCGTGGAGCGGCGCTATCGCCGGTTGCAGGAGGAGAAGAAATCGCTGCCGAGCTTGATCCTGATCGACGGCGGCGTGGGGCAATTGCACGCAGCGGCGCAGGCACTCGACAAACTGGAAATCATTAACCAGCCGCTCGCGAGCATCGCGAAGAAGGAAGAAATTTTGTACGTCTATGGGCGCGAGAATGAGCCTATCATCCTCGAAAAGCATTCTCCGGTGCTGCACTTGATCCAGCAGATTCGCGACGAGACTCACCGATTTGCGGTGACGTTTCACCGGCAACGGCGCGCGTCGAGCCGCTTGCGGACTTCCCTAACCGATATTCCCGGCGTGGGCAAAGGCACGGCGCAAAAGCTGCTGCGAAAATTCGGCAGCGTCGCACAACTTCAGAAACTGAGCGTGGAGGAATTGTCGCGCGAAATGCCCGCAGCGAAGGCGGCGCGGCTGCACAGCGCGCTTCACGAAGCGGCGGCGCGTGAAAAACGGGCCGAATAGGAGCGCGCTAGAGGCGCGGACATTTCCCGCCTTGCGCGGCTGTACTGGTAAGGCTATGCTATTGGCAGATTCCGGAGGCAAAACATGAGCGACAACGTAGGTTCGAAAGTCAGCTTTTTCCTTGTCGGATTGGGCATCGGGGCGCTGGTGGGAATCCTGTTTGCGCCGAAATCCGGCGAAGAGACGCGCGAATATCTGTCGAACCGCGCCGACGAAGGCCGCGACTACGCGCAAAAGAAAGCGCGCGAACTGCGCGAGCGCGCCGAAGATCTGATTGAGCGAAGCAAGGAAATCATGGCCCGCCAGAAGGATTCGATTTCGGCGGCAGTGGACGCGGGGAAAGACGCGTACGTGCGCGAGAAGTCGAAGGCAGCGTCCTAGAGCGGCGAGGGGAAGCAGATGCCAGGGGTGGTCGAAGCGTTCGTGATAATCGCCGGAGTGGCCATTGTGGTCCAGATGGTCATTCTGCTGGCGATGTTTCTGCAGATGCAAAAAGCGATCCAGGAATTTACGAGGATTGCAACGGATCTGCAGAACCGCGTCGATCCCATTCTTCTGCGCGTCAACCGCATCCTAGAGGATTCCGAAGACCGCATCGCGAACGTGATGGGCGATGCGGCGGAAATCACGCGCTTGGCGCGAAGCCAAGCACAGAAAGTGGATCGCGTTTTCACCGACACGGTGGAGCGGCTGCGCATTCAAGTGGTCCGCGCGGACCAGATTTTGACGGGCGTGCTCGAAGTGGTGGAAGACGCGGGAACGCGCGTGCGGAAGACGGTGTGGGGTCCGCTGCATCAGGTCTCCGCGGTGCTCAAGGGTTTCAAGGCGGGGCTCGATTTCATTCGCGGGCAGCAGGGGCGCGCACGGCGCAACTCGGAGCCGGAAGCGGCCACGCAGGACGAAGAGCTTTTCATCTGAACGAATCGCCGTCCGGCGATTTGCGAATCTTCGAAAATCAAATGTCAGGAAATTAATTTTGCGGATTGGTGTACGCGAAATTCGGGGAGGGGTGTGTCGCTGGAAGTCGCGCGCCGGCCCTGCGCTCTGTTTGCCGAGCGCCGGGCGAAGCGTCGCGGAATTCATGGCTATTTAATCCAGCCGCCGCCGAGAACGAGATCGCCGGAATAAAACACGGCTGCCTGGCCGGGAGTGATAGCGCGCTGCGGCTCGCGGAAGTCAACTCGGGCCGTGACTTCGTCGGGCGCCGTGACCGTGGCGAGAGCGGGCGTGTGGCGATTGCGAATGCGGACCATCGCTTCGACCGGAGCGGAGGGACGCGCGATGGAAACCCAATTGACTCTGTGGACCTCGCAGGTGGTGCGGCGGAGCTCGGCGTCATCGCCGACAACGAGGCGATTCGCGGCACGATCGAGCGCGACGACGTAGAGGGGGCGGCCAGCGGCAAAGCCGAGGCCCTTGCGCTGGCCGACGGTGTAGTGATGCAGCCCGGAGTGGCGGCCAAGGACTTCGCCGTCCGTGGCGACAATTTCTCCGGAAGAATCCGGCAACGCGCTTCCCTTCTCTCCCAAATAGCTTTCGATGAAGCGGACGTAATTGCCCGTGGGGACAAAACAGATTTCCTGGCTTTCGGGCTTTTCCGCCACGGGAACGGCGAGGCGGCGGGCGATTTCGCGGACTTCCTGCTTGGACAATTCGCCGAGAGGAAATTCGGAGCGCGAGAGCTGCTCCTGCGTGAGACCAAACAAGAAGTAGGTCTGGTCTTTGGAGTCGTCGCACGCGCGGAGAAGTTCGTAGCGGGCGATAGCCGCGTTGTGGCGAACACGCGCGTAATGGCCGGTGGCGACGCGATCCGCGCCGATCTGGCGCGCGGTGACGAGAAGTTGATCGAACTTCACGTGATTATTGCAGAGCGTGCACGGGATCGGCGTGCGGCCAGCGAGATAGTCGTTGACGAAGGGCTGGATGACGGTCTGCTCGAACTGCCGCTCAAAATTGACGACGTAGAACGGAATCTTCAAATGCTCGGCGACGCGGCGCGCGTCGTAGACATCGTCGAGCGAGCAGCAGCGATGCTGCGCGGGACCCCCGGCGTTCTGTAATTCGGGCAAGCGGCGCTGATTCCAGAGCTGCATGGTGAGGCCGACGATATTGCGGCCGCGGTCGTGGAGGATCGCGGCGACGGTGGAGCTATCAACGCCTCCGCTCATTGCAATGGCAACCGCAGGGCCGGCTGAAGTGGCCGCCGCGGCTTGCTGTTCGAGTCGGAGAACGGTCGCCATTTTCTTAGGTGGTCACCGCCGGCGTCGAGGAGCGCGGAGAAAGCGATCGGAGGCGCTCGACCACTCCGGGAAGAGAGGCGATGACATAGTCAATTTCTTCGGGCGTCGTCGGGCGGCCGAGGCTGAAGCGGATGCTCGAGCGCGCTTCGTCGGGCGAGAGGCCCATTGCGAGAAGGACGTGCGAAGGCTCGACAGCGCCAGAAGAACATGCCGCACCCGTCGAGCAGGCGATGCCGAGGAGATCGAGCGCAATGACGAGCGCTTCGCCGCCCGCATGATCGAAGCAGATGTTCGTCGTGCCGGGAACGCGGGGCGCGCCCGCGCCATTGACGTGCGCAGAGGGAATTTTCTCGAGAACGGCATTCTCGAAGCGGTCGCGCAAGGCGGAGACGCGCAAAGGAGCCGAAGCTTCACTGTCCATGTGCACGAGGGCGAGCTCGGCGGCCTTGCCGAGACCGACGATGCCGGGAACATTTTCGGTGCCGGGGCGGAGATCGCGTTCGTGATGACCGCCATGGAACTGGGGAGAGATGCGCGTGCCGCCGCGAACGTAGAGAACGCCAACGCCTTTGGGGCCATAAATTTTGTGGGCGGAGAGCGAAAGCAAATGGACACCCATGCGGTCGACATCGAAGGAAACTTTTCCGGCGGACTGCACAGCGTCGGTGTGAAAGAGAACGCCGAATTCGGCGGCGATGCGGCCGATTTCCTCGATGGGTTGGATGACGCCGGTTTCGTTATTGGCATGCATGACGCTGATGAGAACGGTTTCTGGACGCAGGGCGCGGCGAACCGCTTCTGGATCGACGGCGCCATTCAGCGAGACGGGAACGTAGGTGACGGCGACGCCACGAGATTCGAGCGACTGGCAGGCGTGGAGGACGCCCGGATGTTCGATTACCGTCGAGACAACGTGCTTCTTCGGGAGACGCGAGGCTTCGATAGCGCCGAGGATGGCGAGATTGTCGGCTTCGGTGCCGCCGCTGGTGAAAATGATTTCCGCGGGGCGAGCACCGAGAAGATCGGCGACGGAATCGCGCGCGCGATTGACTGCGGCGCGAGCGTTTTGGCCCGGTGTGTGGATGGAGCTTGCGTTGCCGTAGTCGGATGAGAGGAATCCCACCATAGCGTCGAGGACGGCGGGGTCCACGGGGGTGGTTGCGTTATGGTCGAGATAGGCGCGCATTTTCGTGTGACAGCGGCGAAAATCGAGAGCGAATTCCGCCGAGCCATGGCCTTCATCAATAGAGTGTCGGGCCGGATGGCTTAACCCATTTATTTGCAACACTTTTGCTCTTACGAGTGTAGCGAACCGGAGGCTCCGATTTGTGCGAGTTTTTCTGCCTGGCGCTGGCTCCTTTCCCGCCACGGGCGGCGACTTTGCCGCTCCCCGAAAAGGCGACAAATTAGCCTAGCATGAATGGGCGGGAGATGCGAATGAGAGGGCTACGGTGGACTTTTGCAGACGCTAACAGAGTTGCAAGCGGCACACAGCGGCGCGTCGGCTGGATTGACACGAGAGCGAGGGTCCGATAGCGTCGAAGTAGAGCATAAAATTCGGAGAGCATATCCCTCGGCGCCTAAGGCGCCTCGGGACGACAATCTTTAAGTTGGCTTCCGAGCCAACAGGGGCAAAGAATGGCGCGTCCGATCATAACGCTGACGACGGATTACGGTACGAACGACCACTTTGTGGGCGCGATGAAGGGCGTGATCCTGAACGTCAATCCGGAAGCAACGGTGGTGGACGTGACGCACGGCGTGATCCCGCACGATATTCTGGATGGCGCGCTGGCGATTGGGCGGGCGTACAAATATTTTCCAGCGCGGACGATTCACGTGGTGGTGGTGGATCCGGGCGTGGGAACGCAGCGGCGTCCGATTCTGGTGGCGGGAGACACGCACTATTTTGTGGCGCCGGACAATGGCGTGCTGAGCGTGGTCTTCGACCAGTCGGAGACGCTGCACGCGTGGCACATCACTTCCGAGCACTATTTTCTGCATCCGGTGAGCAACACGTTTCACGGGCGGGACATTTTTGCGCCAGTGGCGGGATGGCTTTCGAAATCGTGGCAGACGGCGAGCTTCGGAGAAGAGATTACGGATTTCGTGCGGTTCAGCATCCCGAAGCCGAAGTCGCAGGGATCGCAAGTGAAAGGCGTGGTGCTGCGCGTGGATCATTTTGGAAATTTGATCACGAACGTGTCTCCGCAAGATGTGCCGGCGCTGGCTGCTCCTGATGGGAAAGTGACGGTCCGAGCGGGGAACGCGGAGATCAAGAAAATCTGCTCGACGTTTGCGGAAGGCGCGCCGGGAGAGCCGATCGGGATTCTGGGGTCGAGCGGGTATCTGGAGATTGTGGTGAACAAGGGCAACGCGGCAAAGACGCTGGGCGCGGCCAGAGGCGCGGAAGTGACGGTGGAAGTGGCGGCCGGATAACCTTCTGCGTAGAAGACGGACATTGGGTGGGAATCTGCGGTAAACCTTAAAGCCTCACGGACACAAGACATTCATCGAAAAATAGCGCACTTGCTGAAATGCTTTGCAGGGAATTGCGTCTTTACAGGTGTGAGGGCACCCGATTCATTTTGCGGAGAATGCGCCTAATAAAAGCGCGGCCCTGTTTGCGTTGACATCATTCCGGCAACTGAGTGAGCGGTTCGAAAAAATCTAACCTCTTGCCTAATCGCGCATCGAAGTGTTATCAGAGAACTCAAAGAAAGCCGAAAAGCAACGGCCGATCCAGCGGCGGCTGAGGCCGCAACCCGAAAAATCGATGGGAGCAAGCAGATGCCAAGCGACGCGACCGCACCAACGGAAAAAACTCCTATACCGTTAACGGGAGGCGACAAACTCGCGCGATTCGCTGGGGTTGGCATCATCCTCCTTGGCGTGGTGGGAGCGTTTCTCTGTTTGGGCGGTTGGTTCAGCCCGAACAAGCTGACGCCGGGGAAGTTCGTAGATGGCTTTCAGCAGGTCGACGGGGTCTACTCGGGTTTTCGGCGCAATCACGCGAAAGGCGTGTGCGTAACTGGATTTTTCGACAGCAACGGCAATGGCGTGCAATTTTCCAAGGCGCTCGTGTTTCGAGCGGGACGCGTGCCGGTAATCGGAAGGTTTTCGCTGGGCGGCGGTGATCCATATATGGCGGACAGCGCCGGCGCGGTGCGAGGCTTCGGGATTGAATACAAGTTGCCGGACGGCGAAGAGTGGCGCACGGCGATGGTTGACCTGCCGGTGTTTCCTTTCCACACGCCGCAGGATTTCTACGACAACCTGATGGCGTCGAAGCCGGATCCTGCGACGCACCAACCAGACCCGGCAAAGATGGCAGCGTTTGTGGCGAGCCATCCGGAGTTTCTGGCGGCGATAAAAATCCTGAAAAGCGGGCAGCCATCATCGGGATTCGACAACAGCGCTTACTACAGTCTGAACGCATTCCTTTTCAAAAACGAGAGCGGCAAGGTGACGCCTGTGCGTTGGTGGCTCCAGCCGGTGCAGCCGTACGTGGCGGCAAACGCGGCGGGAGCTCCTGCGGGCGACAAGAATTACCTGTTTGACGGATTGATCGCGAGCATCCTGCAGCACCCTTTGCAATGGCACCTGATGCTCATCATCGGCCAGCCGGGCGACCCGACCGACAACGCCACCATCATGTGGCCGGAGAGCCGCCAGCAGGTGGACGCGGGGACGCTGACGATTGATACTGTAGAGAGCGAGGAAACGAGTCCGACGAGGGACGTGAACTTCGATCCGCTGGTTTTGCCGGATGGGATATCGCCGTCGGACGATCCACTGCTGAGCGCCCGGTCGGCGATTTACTCACAATCCTTCACGAGGCGCGCCGGGGAGAAGAAAGAAGCGAGCGCGATCACCCCTGCGGACGTCAGAAAGTGAGCGCCAAGATGACAAGCGAGCCGCAGCAATTCCCTGCTTCCATGCGAGTGCTTCACTGGCTGACGGCGTCCATGGTGCTGACGATGCTCGGCATCGGCGTGGCCATGGTGGCGTCGCTGGGCGACTATCACACTTTGGTGTCCATCCACCGCCCGCTAGGGATTGCTCTCTTGATTGTGGTGGCGATCCGGTTCGTCAACCGGCTGCTGCACAAGCTGCCTCCTTTTCCGGCTACGATGTCGCCGCAAGAGCGGCTGGTTGCAACTGCGTCGGAGGTTTTGTTGTACACGCTGCTATTCGTGCAGCCACTGGTCGGCTGGGGAATGCTATCGGCGGCGCGCTATCCGATCGTGATGTTTGGGGCGGTACACCTCTTTCCAATTCTTCCGCATAGCGTGATGTTGTACGCGGCTTTGCGGAAGCTGCATACAATTCTTGCCTACCTGCTGTTCTTCGCGTTCGTGGCGCATTTTGGAGCGGTGCTGTTTCACAACCTGGTTTTACGGGATAGGTTGTTGAGCCGCATGGCACCGTGGCGGGAACGGGCGCAATAAGCAGGGCTCCCGCGACGCCCTCGTCGACAGAGAGATTTCTCCGCTTCATGGAAGCGCAGGCACCGCATCGCGGGTCTGGGGAAAAACGTGCGCGCCCATTCCAGTCGAAATGACAACCTAAGAACACAAGCGGGGGCGCCTGCAGGCTCGAAGCTTCGAGAACACGCGCAGGACGATCGAGGGTGGATGCCATAAGCGGCGGCACGTAGGCTCGGGCGGAAAGACACCTCAGCGGGCGAACAGACGGCGAGGAGGGAAATTTCAAATCTGGCCCTGGCGGATTTGGAGGGTAAGGCGGAGGCGGGGATCGAGGTAGTCACGGAGGGCGTCGCCGAGCATGTTGAAGGCGAGAACGGCGGCGGCGACGGCGAGAGCGGGAAAGAGGACGAGGTGAGGCGCGTCGAAGAGATGGGCACGCGCGTCGTTGAGCATCGAACCCCAACTGGGCATGGGCGCGAGAACGCCGACGCCGAGAAAGCTGAGAGTGGATTCGGCGAGAATCGCTCCCGCCATAGCGATGGTGGCTTGGACGAGGACGGGCTGAAGAATATTGGGCAGGACGTGGCGAAGAATGATGCGCGGGCTTGACGCGCCGAGAGAGCGGGCGGCGAGGATATATTCCATTTCGCGGACTTGAAGCACCTGCGCGCGGGCGAGGCGGGCGTAACCGGCCCATCCGGTGACGACGAGAGCGAGAATCACCTTGCCGATGCCGGGACCGAGAAACGCCGCGAAAGCGATGGCGAGAAGAATTCCGGGGAAAGAAAGAAACGCGTTGATAAGGATGATGTTGACGAAGCGGTCGAGCCAGCCACCGAAATAGCCTGCCAGAGAACCGATGGCCAGGCCGATCGCGCCTGCGCCAAAGACAACACAGACACTGACGGTCATGGAAACACGCGCGCCATAGATGATGCGGGAGAGGACGTCGCGGCCGAGATCGTCCGTGCCCATCCAGTGAGCGCGGCTGGGAGACTCGAGGCGAGCGGGGAGATTTTGTGCAGTGGGGCTTGCAGGAGAGATAAGCGGCGCGGCGAGGGCAAGGATGAGGAGGAGGAGCGTGAGCGTGAAGCCGACGCGGCCGGGCAGGCTGGAGCCGAGGAAGGAGCGCAGGTGGGAAAAAATGCTCATTCGAAGCGCACCCGGGGATCGACGAGGACATAGACAACGTCGGTGAGAAGATTAACGGCGACGTAGGAGACAGCGATGAAAAGAATGCAGCCTTGAAGGAGCGGGTAATCGCGCGCTTCGATGGCCTGGACAGCAAGGCGGCCTATGCCTGGCCAGGAAAAAATCGTTTCGGTGACGATGGTGCCGGCAAGAAGCGTGCCGAATTGGAGGCCGAGAATCGTGAGGATGGGAATCAAGGCGTTGCGAAAGGCGTGCCGAAAAAGCACGGCGGATTCGGAGAGGCCCTTGGCGCGGGCGGTGCGAACGTAGTCGGCGGAAAGCTCCTCAATGACGGAGGTGCGGACCATGCGCGTGAGGATGGCGGCAAGAGCGGCTCCCAGAGTGATGGCGGGAAGGACGAGATGCGCTGGACCACCGCGCCCGGAGACGGGAAGCCAACCGAGGAGGATCGAGAAGACGAGAATCAAGACAGGACCGAGTGCGAAATTGGGGATCGAGAGGCCGAAAAGAGTGAAGACGCCGACGGCATGGTCGGCCGCGGTGCCTCGTCGCTCTGCAGCGAAGAGCCCCGCGGGAATGGCGATGGCGGCGCAGACAAGAAGAGCGACGAAGGCAAGTTCGAGCGTGGCGGGATAATGCGAGAGAACGACATGGGTAACCGGCTGCTGGAAGCGGAAGGATTCCCCGAGATTGCCGCGAAAAATTCCTACTAGAAAATGAACGTATTGCGCGGAAATGGGCTGATCGAGACCGAGAGCGTGGCGAAGCTGGGCGATGTCTTGGGCGCGAGCGCCTTCGCCGAGCATTTGCTGGACCGGATCGCCGGGAACGATGTGGGCGAGAAGGAAAACCATGGTGACGATGAGCCAGAGGGCGGGAAGAGAGAACAGAATGCGTTGGAGGAGGCGGCGAAGCATTTTTCGATGAGAGGCGTTGGCTCCTGGCGATACGCGAGAGCGCAAGTGTATGCGCTGGTGATTTTCGCACAATGGACCAAGAGTGAGGCGGCGAAAGTGAGGAAGTGTGCGATGGGAAGAGATTGAAGAGAGGTATCGGGCACGGCATGCCGTGCCCCTAAGGACCTTCGCGACCGGCTCTTCGATCAGAAATGTAGATCCACGAATCACATCTTCAGTTGAAGACTGCTCTTGGAGCTGGCATTTGCAGATTTGCGCGACAAGCCCTTTTCAGGAAGGCTTGTCCTTCCCTTCGGTATCGACATTCAACTGTTCCGCACCACCGGTGACTTCTGGTGGCGGTGCGTCTCCCGAGCTTGCTTTGTCGCGATTTTCCTTGTGAGGAACATGCTTTGTGGAGGATTTCCTGGAGCGGGGCTTGCGAGGAGTGGATTTCGCGGTGTGGTGGCGATGATGGTGCGTATGGTGATGTGCGGCAGGAGCATCGGCTTGCGAGGCTGAAGAGTCAGGTGGAGAAGCAAGCGCGGCGGCTGGGACGGGGAGAGGCTTGATTTTGACGCGGGAGACGCGGCGGCGGTCCATTTCCATGACGGTGAAGCGATAGCCTTCGGCTTCGAAGCTTTCGCCGCCGCGAGGGATGAAACCGAGGCGCGTGAGGATGAAGCCGCCGACGGTTTCATAGCCGGGATCGTCGGGAAGGACGATGTTGTACTGCGAGGCAAGATCGCGGACTTTGAGTGCTGCGTCGAAAACCATCGAGCCGTCGGGAAGCGGCAGCGGGCGCTCGACGACGTCGAACTCGTCGTGAATTTCGCCGACCATCTGCTCGAGGATGTCTTCGAGAGTGGCGAGGCCGAGGATGCTGCCGAATTCGTCGACGACCATGGCGAGGCCGGTGCGGCGGGAGCGAAATTCGAGAAGCAGTTCGCTGGCGGCTTTGGTTTCGGGAACGATGAGAACGTCGCGGAGAAGCGGGCGGAGATGAAATTCGCCGGGGGCGAGACGCTCTTCGGAGCGGCGGGCGCGGTCGAGAAGCACCCAGATGAGGTCTTTGATGTGGACGAAGCCGAGAATGTGGTCGAGAGAGCCTTCATAGACGGGAATGCGTGAGCGTTGCGTGGTGGCGATCATGGACATCGTGTCTTCGAGGGAGGCGGTGACGGGGAGCGCGTGAACATCCGGGCGCGGAACCATGACTTCGCGGACTTGGACCTGGCTGAGTTCCATCGCCGACTGAATGAATTTGACTTCGCTGGCGTTGATGAGTCCGCCTTCGCGCGCCTGCTGGACGAGAACCTGAAGCTCCTCGATGGAACGGACGAGGGTGTGGCCGGGAGGCGAAGTGACGCCGAGAAGGCGCACGAAGCGCGCGGCGATGAAGTCGAGCAACTGGATGGCCCAGCGGAACGTGTGCAGGAACCAGTTGAATGGGCGGGCGATGACGAGGGCAACGCGTTCGGCGCTGGCGAGGCTGAGGGATTTCGGAACGAGCTCGCCGAGGACGACTTCGAGCCCGGTGAGAAGGGCGAAGGCAACGACGAGAGCGACGCTATGGGCGAGAACAGCGGCCCAAGGACGTGGAATTTCAGCGACGAGCGGGCCGATGAGGTTGGAAAGCGTGATTTCGCCGACGTAGCCGAGAAGCAGGCTGACGACGGTGATGCCGACCTGCACGCCGGAGACGACGTGGTTGAGGTCGGCGAGAAGCGATTCGACGACCTTGGCGCGGGCGTCGCCCTCTTCAACCAATTGGTGAACGCGCGAAGCGCGAACAGCGACGAGAGAAAACTCCGTGGCGGCGAAAAAAGCGTTGATGAAAACGAGGAGAAGAACAGCAGCGAGATGAAGAGCGATCATGGCGCAGCGAACCCCAGCGCCGGAGAAACCAGAGCGTCAATAAAGGAAGAAGGCAAGGTTTAGCGCGGGGGCGCCTGGCGCGCGGCCATGGAAGCGTTGAAAGCAACGGATTGGCCGCGCGGGACGGTCAGAGCAGTCCAGCATCCGCCGGAATAATGACGCGCGAGAAACACGATTTGGCCGACGTGATAGGGATAATGCGCGAGCTGGCGATTGATGGCTTGAAGCACGGAATGCGGCTCGCCGCGAATCGTGACCTGGCGCGCGAGGTCCGACTCGGTGAGCGAATCGAGCGCGGAGAAAAGGCAATTCCAGCCGGAATCCCAGAGAGAAAGAAGTTCGGTGCGCGTGGAAGGCGGAGAGAGAAATTCCGAATCGCGATTGCGATCCGGTTTTTCACCATCGGTTGCCAGAAAATCGGTCCAGCGAGAACGCATGTTGCCGGAGAGATGCTTGACGATGATGGCGATGCAGTTGGATTCGGGATCGGGGACGGCGAAGAGAGCGTCGTCGGGGGTTTGCGACATCGCGCGCTCGGCGAGCTTTTTGTAATAGCGAAGAAGGGCTATCGCGTCCTTGAGGTAGGACGTGGAGAACTCGTGCGGCATGAGGCGATTGTGCATCGAGGGGGCGCGCGGGCGCAAGAGGCGCGGGACTCTACTGCAGCAAAACGGCATGGCAAGCGGACAACGCAGGTTGCGCGGTGAGTAACGAGTGGGCTAAACTCCGCGCGGTTCGAGACTCAAAATCGCGGACTTTTATGGAGAGAAATGGCGCAACGTTTACGCATCGTGCAATGGGTGGTGGCGGGAGCGCTGCTCGTGGCTGGAGTGGTATTGCTCGGAAGCTGGTGGGTGGTAGAAAGGCCCTTGCCAAAGCTTGACGGGAACGTTGTGTTGCTGGGCCTGAAGGTCGGGGTGATTGTTGACCGGGACACATGGGGACGGCCGTGGATCCGCGCGCAGTCGGAACAGGATTTGGTAGAGGCGCAGGGATATGTGATGGCACAGGACCGGCTGTGGCAGATGGATTTGCTGCGGCGCGCGGCCGGGGGAGATCTCTCCGAAATTTTCGGCGACGTGACGCTCGAGTACGACAAAGAGAACCGTATGCTGGGAATGCATGAAGCGGCGGAGCGAGCGGCGCAGGATTCGTCACCGGAAATACGAGCGCTGCTCGAAGCGTACGCGCGAGGCGTGAACGAATACATCCAGCAGCGAAGCGGACGGCTGCCGATGGAGTTTGCACTGCTGGGCTACAAGCCGAAACCGTGGACGCCGGCGGATACTTATTTGATCAGCCTGTATATGTACAAGACGCTGACGGCAACATGGAAAGAAAAGCTGAACCGGCAATGGGCGACGGACCGCGTGGGCGCGGAGCGAGCTAAGGACCTGTTCGTCGAAGACTCGCCTTTGGACCATTACATTGTGGACGGACCAAATATGGGTGAGCCTGCGCGAGTTTCTCCGGCTCTACCGGCGCGTGGGAATATACCGGAAGATCACGCGCAGCAGACGTTTCCCTACCCTCCCCAGCTTTGGGGAGAGGCCCGGGAATTTCTGCGCGAGTTCGAAGAAGACGTGACGGAGATTACTGGGAGCAACAATTTTGTGGTGAGCGGCGCGCTTACGGCGACGGGGAAACCGCTGTTGGCGAACGACACTCATCTGGCGTTAACCGTTCCGGCGCTGTGGTATGTGATTCACCTGACGGCGCCCGGATGGAATGTGGAGGGCTTTGCGCTGCCGGGAGCTCCGATGGTGATCATCGGGCACAACGACCGGATTGCGTGGGGATTTACGAACAGCAACGCGGACGTAGCAGATTTGTACGAGGAAACGTTCGAAGCCGATGGTTCACTCGATTACCGGGCGAACGGGAGCTGGATTCCAGCGCAGGTGCGGAAAGAAATCATTCACGTGCGAGGAAAGCCGGACGTGGAGTTGGATGTGGAGGTGACGCGGCACGGGCCGGTGATCCGTCGGGATTCGCAGAAGGATGGCGGGAAGGCATACGCGCTGCGCTGGATCGCGACGGAACCGGGCGGGCTCGATTTCGGATTCCCAATGCTGGGAAAGGCGCAGAACTGGGATGAATTCATCGATGTGACGCGAAACATCGCGGGACCTGGACAAAATACGATTTATGCGGATGTGGATGGAAACATCGGATTTACGATTCCGGCGAAAATTCCGATTCGTGCTCACGGCGATGGGGCACTGCCCGTGCCGGGCGATACGGACGACTACGATTGGACGGGCTATATTCCGTTTGACGACCTGCCGCGCGTGGAAAATCCGGCAATGGGTGTGATTGCGACGGCGAATGCGAGAACCGTCGGGCCAGGCTACAAATATTACCTGACCGACCGCTGGGCAGGTCCGTACCGGACGGCAAGAATCTACGAAATGCTTGCGGCTAAAAAGAAACTGACAGTAGCGGACTGTAACGAGATTCAGAACGATGTAACGAGCCTGCCGGATGAGTTTTTGGCAGACCAACTTCTCGACGCAATCAAGACCAAGCGGCCGAAGGATTTTCGCGCGGTGACGCTGATCGTCGGGTTGAATGATTGGGACGGCAGGGCGTCAAAAGATTCGGCCGAGACGAGTTTTCTGGAATTCACGCGGAAGGCGCTGTTTGAAAAGATTCTCGCGCCCTATTTAGGAAATGAGATTTACAAGTACGAACTGTGGGAACCGGAGAGCGCCTACAACGACGTGTGGTGGCGGGACAAGGTGTTCCTGACGAACGTGCTGCTGAAGCAGCCGCCGGCGTGGCTTCCGGCCGGATACAAAGACTATGGCGACCTGCTCATGGCCAGCGCAGATGATGCGCTGCTGGCGCTTGAGAAACTAACGGGCGAAAAAGATCCCGCGAAGTGGAACTGGGGAGGGCTGCATCCTTTGATGATGAGCCATCCGCTGGGACGCAGTGGAATCCTGGCACAGTTTTTGAGCATCGGACCCTACCCACAGGGTGGGACGGTGGACACTGTGCGGGCGATGGGCATTGGCCACGGACCCGCGATGCGATTTGTGGCGGATTTGGCGAATTTTGACGATTCGCTGATGGAAGTCCCGACAGGCGAGTCGGGACAATATGGAAGCCGGTATTATCGAGATCAGTTTCCTGAATGGTTTGCGGGAAGAGGCATCGAGGCGCCGTTCAGCGAAGCGGCCGAGGCGAAGATTCGAGCGCACAGGCTGACGCTGCTGCCATTGAGCCAAGACAAGAACACGAATTAAAAGCCATTTCCCCAATCGAGGATTTCTTTACCCCATGCCGGAATTGCCTGAAGTGGAAGCGATTGCGCAGACGCTGCGCCCCTTTGTGGAGGGCCACACCATCGAGCGCTGCCGTGTGATTCATCCGATTGCGGCGGCGAGAATTTCCGGAAAGGGCAAGAAAGAGGCGGCAAAAAATCTGGAAATGCGGCTCCGCGAGCGAAGGATCGAGCGAGTCGAACGGCGGGGAAAATTTTTGATTCTGGCGCTGGACGGCGGCAGTGCCGTGATGCACTTCAAATTTGACGGTCAACTCGTATGGTTCGACAACGCGGAACTGCGCGGGCACATCGACGTGGCATTGGATATGACGCACGGAACGCTGGGATTTTTCGATCCACGGCATCTAGGACGTGTGCAATGGGTGGAATCACAGGAAGAGATTCCAGGCTTGCGGACAATGGGAATCGAGCCGCTGGCAAAGGAGTTCACGCCCGAACGGCTGCGAGAGGAATTAGCGGGTTCGCGGAAGCCCATAAAGCTGTGCCTGCTGGACCAAGCAAAGATTGCTGGCGTGGGGAATATCTATTCGAGCGAGGCTCTTTGGCGCTCAAGGATCGATCCGCGGAGAGCGGCAGGGAGACTGAGCGGGACGGAAACGAAACGGTTGCACCGGGGCATTGTTGACGTTCTGCGCAGTGCGCTAAAATGCTGCCTCCATCCAGCGCCGAATTTTCGCGATGCGAACTGGTGGTTTCAGGGGACTGAAAAGATTTTGCGCGCCTACGGCCGGGAGGGAAAGAAATGCCGGCGGTGCGGGCATGAAATCGTGCGGATCGAGCAGGGCGGGCGAGGAACGTATTGGTGCCCGGGATGCCAGAAGTGAAAGGCAGCGGAGGGTGAATGAATCCGGCGACGAATAAGACGGCGGAGGCGGCGAAGCCGAAAGGCGATTTTGAGAAAAGCCTCGGGCGATTGGAAGAAGTGGTGAAGCGCCTGGAAAGTGTCGACCTGTCGCTGGACGAAGCAATGAAACTGTTCGAGGAGGGCGTGAAGCTGTCGCGCGAATGCCAGAAGCAACTGGAAGAGGCTGAAGGGCGCGTGGAGATTCTGCTGAAGAAAGCGGATGGAAAGGTGACGGCCGAGCCCTTCAAGCCGGAAGGCGAATGAGTTCCCTGCCCTGGATGCAAAGAAAGCCCCAATCCGAAAATGCTGGTAACCAGTAAACGGACTCTCCCGCGATCTCGCGCATGAAATATCCCTCATTTTTCGAGCAGGACATAAAACTGGTAGACCAGGAGCTCGAACACCTGCTGCCGGACGCGAAGACTCCGCCTCATTCGATTCACCAAGCAATGCGCTACAGCGTGTTTGCCGGAGGCAAGCGCCTGCGTCCGATTTTGAGCTATGAAGCGGCGCGGCTATTTTGCGAAGAGCCGCGAGGAGCACTGACCGTCGGATGCGCGATCGAGTTCATCCACACCTACTCGCTGATTCACGACGACCTGCCGGCGCTCGACAACGACGACTTGCGGCGCGGAAAACCAACAAATCACAAAAAATTCGGAGAAGCGATCGCGATCCTTGCGGGAGACGCCCTGCTTACCCTGGCTTTTCAAACGCTTGGCGAGGCGGATGTGGAGGCCGCGAGGCGAGTGCGTGTCTTGCAGGAAGTCTCGCGGGCTGCAGGAACGGTGAACGGGATGGTCGGCGGGCAAGTGGCGGATATCGAGGCGGAGCGGAAGCCGGTGGATGCAGCGACGCTTGAATACATTCATCGCTCGAAGACGGCGGCGCTGATTCGCGGAGCGATCGTGGCGGGAGCGATCGCAGGAGGCGCGAAGGACGAAGATGTGGAGCGGCTGAGGCGCTTCGGCGAGCAAATCGGATGGGCCTTTCAGGTGGTGGACGACATCCTGGATGTGTCGGAATCGTCGGAAACGCTGGGAAAAACGGCAGGGAAAGATCAGTCGCAACAGAAGGCGACGTATCCGGCTTTGTACGGGCTTGAGAAGTCGCGCCAAATTGCCGCCGAGCTAGAGCAAAACGCCATGCGAGAGCTGGAATGGTATGGCGCGGAGGCGGGCCGGCTGCGTGAGCTGGCGACCGTTCTGGTGGCGCGGAAGTCGTAAGCGGTGCAAGCCATCATTTCTGATGGGGACTAAACCGGGGAAAACCAGGCTGGATGTGCTGCTGGTGGAGCGCGGGCTGGCAGCTTCGCGGGAGCGCGCGCAAGCGCTGCTACTGGCAGGGTACGTGCGTGTGAACGGACAGAAGATGGAGAAGGCGGGTAGCCGGGTGGCGTTGGATGCGCAAGTGGAGCTGGCGGGCGAGCCTGCGAAATATGCGAGCAGAGGTGGAGAGAAACTTGAAGGCGCGCTCGAGGATTTTGGGATTTCCCCGGAGGGGAGAATCTGCCTGGACGTGGGAAGCTCGTCCGGAGGGTTCACGGACTGCCTGCTGCAGCATGGAGCGAAAAAAGTCTATGCGGTGGACGTGACGCCGAAGCAGATGGATTGGAAACTGCAGCAGGACTCGCGCGTTGTGCTGCTTGAGAAAAATGCGCGATACCTGAAGCCGGAGGATGTGCCCGAAGCAGCAGAGCTGATAGTGATGGACGTGTCGTTCATTTCCGCCACGAAGGTGATTCCCGCGATTGCAGCGCTCGGGGTTCCCGCCGCGATTCTGCTGATTCTGGTTAAGCCGCAATTCGAACTGGAGCGCGGCGAAGTCGGAAAGGGAGGGATCGTGCGGGAGACGCGCCTGCACGAGAAGGCCATCGAGCGAGTGAGGCGGGCGGCAGAGGCGGAGGGGCTTGATGTGGAAGGGATGAAGCCGAGTCGCCTAACCGGGGCGGAGGGGAACCAGGAGTTTTTCCTGCTCGCCCGGCGGAGAGGGTGAGATACACTCGGAAATCCCATGAGCGCGATTCGATCGGTCGGAATTATTTGCAAACCCATGGCGGAGATGGTGCGGACGGTGGTACCGCCGCTGGCAGAGTGGCTGCAGGCACGTGGAGTTACGGTTCATTTCGAAAAGCAGACACGCGAACATCTGGACGTAGACGAGCCATCAGTGGAGCGCGAAAAGCTGGCCGAGGGAATCGACTTGCTGCTGGTGCTTGGCGGTGACGGGACGCTGCTCTCGGCAGCCAGGGCGTTGTCTGGGAGCGCGGTGCCGATCCTGGCAGTGAATTTGGGCGGACTGGGTTTTCTGACGAGCTTCACGCTCGAAGAGATGTACCCGATGCTGGAACTGGCTTTGGCGGGAGATTACCGGATCACTCATCGAATGATGCTGGACGCGAAAGTAATGCGCGATGGAGCGAAGTTGAATGAACATTGCGCGTTGAACGACGCCGTGGCTAACAAAGGTGCGCTGTCGCGAATGCTCTCGTTCGACGTGTACGTGGATAAGAGCCACGTGGGGCGCTATCGAGCAGACGGGCTGATTGTGGCTACGCCAACAGGCTCGACGGCCTATTCACTTGCCGCGGGAGGACCCGTAGTGCAGCCGGATTTGGAAGCGTTCGTGATTACGCCCATCTGCCCGCACATGCTGACGAATCGCCCGCTGGTAGTTCCCGCGACGGCAACGATCGAAGTGGATTTTGGGGCGGGCGACGATCCTGCATATCTGACGCTCGACGGGCAAATCGGATTCGAACTGAACCCCGGCGACCGGGTGGTGGTGACGAAATCGGCGTCGCGAGTGCGTTTTGTGCGGCCGCTGCGAAAGACGTATTACGAAGTGCTGCGAAGCAAGCTGCGGTGGGGAGAAAGGTGAACGCATCAAGGTCCTCCGGTATTTAGCCGTCCAGAGATGTTGCCCCCGCCAAATCGAGATTAGAAACCCTCACGGTAACCTGCTAAACGTTCAAGAGGTTCAATCGCATGCAGCGGGAGAATCGGCCTCGGGGATCAGCTTGACCTTGAGGACGACAAGCGTGCGGTCGTCGGCAGGATGGGCGCCACCGGAGAATTCATCGACGGCTTCGAGGATGCGGTCGGCGATGCCGTCGGCCGAAAGGGACTTGTTGTCGAAGATAATCTTTGCGACGCGGTCGTCACCGAAAAAATCGCCTGCCGCGTTCTGTGTGTCGCCGATGCCATCGGAATGGAAGACGAGAATGTCGCCGGGATCGAGCGTGAAGGACAGTTCCTCGTACGTGACTTCTTCGTAGATGCCGAGCGGAAATCCGGGAAGCTGCAGCTTCTTGCACTCACCTCCGTGGCAGAGAAATGGCTCCTCCTGGCCTGCGTTGGAGAATTTCAACCGGCGGCGGCGTAGATTCCAAGTGACGAAACAGAGCGTCATGAAGCGGCCCTCGATGCGGCGTTCGCCGATGAGCGAGTTGATCGACTGGAGAAGCTGCGCCGGAGGAAGCTTCTGAGGGCCCAAGCTCCGCAAGGTGCCGATGACGATCGCGCCATACAGAGCGGCGGCGCTTCCCTTCCCGCTGACATCGCCCATGGCGACGGCCAGGTCGTGCGGCCCGTAGCGGAGAAAATCGTAGATATCGCCGCTGAGCTCGCGCGAGGAGACAACGCGGGCGGCAATGTCGAGGCCGAATTCAGGGCCGGGCAGGCGAGGCAGTAGCGCGCCTTGGAGACGGCGAGCGGCAGTAAGGTCTCGCTCCATTCGCGTTTCATCACGGACGACCTGTTCGAACAATCGGGCATTCTCGATGGATACGGCGAGCTGCGAGGCGAGCGTCGAGAGCACTTGTACGTGCTCGGGCGTGAAGTAGTTGAGCTGCGGGCTTTCGAGGTCCATGACGCCGATCACTCGGTTCTTATAGAGCATGGGAATCGCGAGTTCGGAACGCGTTTCGGGATTGACCATCAGGTAGCGCGGATCGCGCGTCACATCCGGCACAACAACGGGGCGGCGGAGAGAAGCCGCGGCGCCGACGATGCCTTCATGCGCTGGAACGGCAAACTTTTCTTGAGTGCGCTGTCCGAATTTCACGGTGACACGGTGGCGGAAGAAACCTTCTTCCTCGTCGAGCAGAAGAATGCTGAAGATTTGATAGTTGATGAGCCGCTTGGTCAGCTCGGCGGCGCGACGAAGCACTTCTTCGACTTGCAAGGTGGAATTCGCCTCGCGAGCCACTTCGTTGAGCAGGAGAAGCGTCTCGGCATGGCGGCGCGCCTCTTCAAACAGGCGTGCGTTTTCGATGGCTGTCCCGATGCGCGAAGCGACGAGTGTGAGGATGTTCTGCTGGTCGGGGGTGAAATAATCGAGCTGCGTACTTTCGATATCGAGCACGCCGATAACGCGGCCGCGAACAATCAAGGGGACAGCGAGCTCGGAGCGGATGCCTTCAAGAGCGTCGAGATAGCGCGAGTCTTTGGTCACATCGCCGACGCGGATGGATTGCCCGGTGGTGGCGGCAGCGCCAATGATTCCCTCTCCGAGCGGGATGCGCCAGTGCTCGACGACTTCGGGGCGATGGCCGATGGCAAAGCGGAAATAGAGCTGGTTGGTGCCCTGGTCAGGCAGAAGGACGGCGAAAACTTCGTAGTCGATAAGGCGCTTGATTTCCGCGGCGGCCGTGCCGAGCACCTTCTCCAGATCGAGAGACTCGTTGATCGCCTGAACGAGATCGGCGAGAACGGCGAGGGTCTCGGCGGGAAAATCGAACCGGTTTGTAAGCTTCGTAGCGGTCATGGATGCTCTTGTGCCACCCCGCGCCGTGCGGCGCGGCATGAAAATCTCGATTCGTCCAGGAAAGTGTCGTCAGTCCCCAGCGGCGCTGCCCCACATAGTATAGCAGGTGTCGAGAAACGGACTTGCTGCGGGTCAAGGAACAGAGAAAGCAGGCTAGTAATTTCCCGCAGGCGCCGCGGAAGCAGCGGGAACAGAAGGCGGAAGCGGCGGCTTGCCGAGAGCCTCTTCGACAATCTTCACGCTGGCGCTGGCGCCAATCCGCGTGGCGCCGGCTTCGACCATTTTCTGAAGGTCCTCAAGACTGCGAACTCCGCCGGACGCCTTCACGCCCAGGTCTCCACCGACAACCGCGCGCATCAGCCGCACGTCCTCAACAGTGGCGCCGCCGGTGCTGAAGCCGGTGGAGGTCTTCACGAAATCGGCTCCCGCATTCTTGGCGGCTTGCGAGCCGCGGACTTTTTCTTCGGTTGAGAGGAGCGAGGTTTCGAGAATGACTTTGCAGATGGCACCGCTGCGATGGCTGGCGGCGACAACCCCGCGGATGTCGGCTTCGACCGCGTCGTCCAGTTTCGAGTTCAGCGCGCCGACATTGATGACCATGTCCACTTCCTGCGCGCCGAGCTTGATGGCTTCTTCGGCCTCAAACACTTTCACCTGCGGTAATGTGGCGCCGAGAGGAAACCCTATGACGGTGCAGACGCGGACCGGGCTGCCGCGGAGAATTTCGGCGGCCTGAGCGACATTCCATGGATTGACGCAAACAGACGCGAAGCCGAATTTCAACGCTTCTTCGCAGAGCTTCTGGATGTCTTTTCTCGACGCATCGGGCTTCAGGAGCGTGTGGTCGATATAGCGGGCGATGTCGGATTCGATGGCGCCGACGCTCGCTCCGGCAGAAATGCGGTCGGCACCCGCCTCCACCATCTTGCGGGTCTTGCGCGAGCAACGCTCGGCACAACGCTGGTCGCATCCAGGGCAAACAACGTCGTCAATCTCGAGGCCGCAGAGCGCGGCCCCCTGCCCCGAGTCGAGATAGCGAAGGATTTCTTCGGTAATGGCCTGGACGATGCGCTCAAGCTGCTGCTGGTCCAAAGAGGAGACTCCGTCAGACGCTCAGTCACTCAAACAAGCAAAGGCGCCGCCACCCGCCAATCACTTCGCTTACTTTGAGTGGCGCGCCTCAATGGCGCGAATCTTGTCGACGCGTTTCAAATGACGCCCCCCCGCAAACGGCGTCTCAAGCCAAACAGCCAGAATTTCGCGAGCCGTTTCGGGAGCAATCAAGCGAGCGCCAAGAGAAAGAATGTTTGCGTCGTTGTGCTCGCGACTGTTGCGCGCCGTGGCCCTATCATAGCATAGCGCCGCGCGCGCTCCTGGGACCTTGTTGGCGGCAATGGATGAGCCGATGCCGGCGCTGTCGACGACTACGCCGAGGTGTGCGTCGCCGCGCACGACGGCATTCGCTACGGCTTCGGCAAAGTCGGGATAGTCAACCGCATCGCGGCTGGAAGTGCCGAGGTCCAGCGGCGTGTAACCCCATTCGAGGAGATAGCTCTTCAACTGCTCTTTCAAATCGAAGCCGCCGTGATCGGCGCCGAGCGCGATGGTGCGCGCGGAATTCGGGGCGGGCGAAGTGGCGGCGGATTTTGAGTCTTCAAATCGAATCGTGATGCCGCGCGAAGCGGCTTCGTCGGCGGCCAGAGGAGTGATGATGGTGCCGTGCGGGACGGCAAGTTCTCCGCCCGGAGCGACTCCCTCCAGATCGCGGGTAGTGAGAACGTTTTTCGGCACGATCAATCCGGCGTCAACGTCAGGACACAGACGTCTTTCAAGTTCCGATAGCGTTCCGCGTAGTCGAGGCCATAGCCGACGACGAATTCATTCGGGATCGTAAAGCCGACGTAGTCGCCTTTGACGGGCTTGAGACGACGGGAAGGCTTGTCAAGAAGTGCGGCGACGTGAAGCGATTTCGGCTTGCGCTGTTCGAGGACGCGAAGAAGATAGGAAAGAGTCAGTCCGGTGTCGAGAATGTCTTCGACGAGGATGACGTTGAGGCCTTCAATGCTGCTATCGAGATCTTTCAAGACGCGAACCTGCCCGGAAGATTCCTTGTTTTTGCCGTAGCTCGAGACAGCGATGAAATCGATGGAGCAATCAAGCCCGATTTCGCGCACCAGGTCGGAAAGAAAGATACAGGCACCTTTGAGAACGCCAATCAGGTGGACGCGTTCGCCTTTGAAATCGCGTGTGATCTGCTGGGCCACTTCGCGCACGCGCTTCTGGATTGCAACGCGCCGGATGAGCACCTTCAATTTTTCGCCGTTGCGAGAAGCCATGCGGAAAATTCCCCCGGACGGAAGTGCGCTACTTTATCCCACGAACAAGACAATGACAAGGCGTGCACACGGCAGCGGATATGGCGGTGCTTCTACCGGAGATAACCCCAGGCGTGGAGGCGGTCGCTATCTTCCTCCCAGCGGTCGCCGATATCGGTGCGGTAGTACATGTTGGGGATCATCACATTTTTGATGCGCGAATAGACCTGCGCCTGGGCTTGCTTCATCGTGGGGCCGAGACCGATCACGACGAGGATGACACCGGACGTGCCGGCCACGAGCCATTCGCCATTGACCTGCTTGACGTCTTCGATGCGGAATTCATCCGTAGGAGGACGCTTGAAAACGATGACGGCGTTCTTGGAGAAGGAATCGAATGTCTCATCATCGTCAAACGGAAACGGTGGAACGACGATGCGGACGCCGATCTGGAATCCGCTGCGGACTTTCAGCTTCGGGTCGGCGCCGTTGGCGAGGTCCCAGAAGAACTGGCCGATGGGAGTGATCATCCCCGCCTGCTGGATGCTGATGGTCGGGTAGCCGAAGCGCGAAGTGAATTCGAGCGGGTAGATGCCGTGATTGTTGACGATGCAATTCAGGTCGATGTAGCCAACGTAGCCCTCGGCGGCGAGCGCCGATTCCATTTTCAACAGCGTTTGATTGAACAGCGTGTTTGGGCCGCTCCAAAACATCGAAGTGCCCATCTCTCCAGTGGGAGGGCCGAGGTCGCCGGGAAATAATTTCTTGTGCTCGAAATTAATGTTGATGGGATAGACGAAGCTCGTGCCGTTGAAGAATGCCCCGACGGCCACCTCGACGCCGGTGACACGGCGCTGGAGCTGAAAGACCTTAATCTCATCCGACAGCGCCTTTTTGTAGGCCTCCAACATGCGAACCACGTCCTGACCGTCGTCCTCTTCGCCAACGAAGAGGCGGCGCTTGACGTTTTGTGCCTCGCCGCTGGGCTTGATGACGTAGCGCCCTGGATTCTGCTGGACGTGATCGATGGCGTCGTCAAACGATTGGAATTCGGCATAGGGAATGATATTCACGCCGGCTTTCTTGAGTTCCTCCTGGCCAAAGGAACGATCGTCTTCGAGACGGTCCGTGTAGGGAGTCCCACCAATGATTTTTTTGCCGGCAGCGCGCAGCGCCTTGGCTTTTTCGCCCTGGCCCAGCGTGTCGTCGAAGATGATAATGTCGGCCCAGTCGGAGTCTTTTTCCCAGTCTTTGGACTTGGCGACGAATCCGTCGGCGATGTCGCGCTCTTTCTTGTCCTGGATGAAATAGCGGACTTCGTGACCTTCCTTGGAAACCTGCCAGGCGATGTCGCTGATCAGGCCGCTGAGCGAGACAAAGAGAAAGTTTCGTTTTTCCATCCGCGCAATCTTCTCCACACGTCCATGTTCGAGAATCCAGGAACCTAAGCAAACGAGGGACGTTAGCAATGAATTGTTACGGAAACATGAACGCGTCAATCCGCCGAAAAAGTCGCCGTTGGTAATCCGGACACCGTAGGTAAGCGAAATCTAAACTTGGCGGCAAATTATCCGATGAAGGAAAGCAGGGCGGACTTGTGCCTGACCTTGCATTAGCGGACCTCTACCAGCGTGTTCTCGAACAGCTTCCCACAGGGGTGTATCTGGTCGACAAAACGGAGAAGATTCTCTTCTGGAATGAAGGAGCGGAAAAAATAACCGGACATTTGCGGCAGGACGTATTGGGGAGGCTGCGACAAGAAGTGATTCAAAACAATGAAGAAGCGGCCGGAGGCAATAGAACCTCGAAAAACATCGAGTATATCCAACAGGTGCTGCGGGACGGCAAGCCAACCTATGCGGAGGTCCTCTTGCGGCATAAGGACGGGCATCTGGTGCCGGTGCGAATGCGAGCCGTGGCCATTCGGAATGAGCGCGGGACGATCGTAGGAGTTGCGGAGAGTTTTGACGGCAACCCGGCTGCCTCGGACTGGGAGAGGCGCCAAGAAAAGCTCGCGGGCTACGGAGCACTCGACGTAATCACAGGCGTGATGACAGAGAGTTTTCTGCTCACACACCTGCGGGCGAGCCTCCGGACATTTGGCGAGTGCCAAGTGCCCTTCAGCGTCGTTGCCGCGCGTATGGACAAGATTGAAGAGTATAGGGCCCGATTCGGACCAACCATGGTCCCCGTCATGCTGCGCGCGACGGCGCAAACTTTGGAAAACACGCTTCGCCCCACGGATTTTCTGGGACGGAAGGGTGAATCCGAGTTCCTCGCAATCCTGACCGAGTGTTCGCGGTTCGATGTCGGCAAAGTGTGCGAGCGATTGAAAACCGGCGTGCAGGGCGTCCGGCTGAACTGGTGGGGCGATCGCATTCCGGTGACTGTTTCATTGGGAGCGACAACAGTCCTGCGGGACGACACGCCGGAGAGCATTCTGGCGCGCGTGGAGCGGTCGTTGCAGAACAGCGTGACAGAGGGAGGAAACCGAATCACATTCCTGCTGGAGCCGGTGAAGCCGGCAGAACCGGAGGCTTGAGGCCAGATGTTTGCAATCATCGGCATTGTGGTGGTCATCGGTGCGATCTTGGCCGGCTACTTGATGGAGCACGGGAATCTCCGCGTATTGATCCAACCCGCGGAACTAATCATCATTCTCGGAGCCGCCATTGGGACGGTCCTGATTGCCAACCCGCTGCACATCATCAAGAAAATCGCGAGCGGAATCGGCGGCGTATTCGGATCCTCGAAATACACCAAGGCACGATACCTGGAAACATTGAAGGTGATGTACGAACTGTTCGGGCGGGCCCGGCGCGAAGGAATGATGGCGCTCGAAGCGGATAGCGACGCCCCGGACAAAAGTCCAGTATTCTCGAAATATCCCAAATTTCTGAAGGATCACCATGCGCTGCTGTTTGTGTGCGACTCAATTCGCATGGCAGCAAGCGGCGGCATCGAGCCGTTTGACGCCGACCAGATGCTGGAAGTGGACATGGACGTTCATCACCACGAAAGCGCACAGCCGGTGGGAGCTCTTTCGACGATGGCCGATTCCCTCCCCGGATTGGGCATCGTAGCGGCCGTACTCGGAGTAGTGATTACGATGGGGGCGCTCGGAGGGCCGCCGGAAGAAATCGGGAAAAAGGTGGCGGCCGCGCTGGTCGGAACTTTCCTGGGAATTCTTCTTTGTTACGGGTTTATTGGGCCGCTTTCGGGAAACATGGCCAAGGCGGCGGATGAGGAGCACGAATACTATCAGGTGCTGCGCGTGATGATCGTCTCGTTCATGAAGGGCATGGCACCCAGCTTGGCTGTGGAATTCGGGCGGCGGGCGATCCCCCACCGCATCCGGCCCGACTTCCAGGAAACAGAAAACTACATCAAGGGGAAGACGGAAGCACCGGCGGAGGCTGCAGCATGAACGGGAAAGCTCCCATCATCGTCGTCAAGAAAAAGGGCGGCCACGGCGGGCACCATGGCGGCGCGTGGAAAGTGGCATACGCGGATTTCGTGACGGCGATGATGGCGCTTTTCATCGTTCTTTGGCTGATGAACACGAGCAAACAACTTCAAGAGGCGATCGGGGGTTATTTCAAGGACCCAACGGGCACGGCGAAGAAAGTAGGCAGCGACATGGTGGGGTCGGGCGAGAATTTCGTCGTCTCGAAGCAAAACATGGAACAACTGAAGGAGGAATTACAAAAGGCAATCCGGCAGGTGCCGGACTTCGACAAGCTGAAGAATCACATCGACATGACCGTGACGAACGAAGGACTGCGGATCGAATTGACCGAATCGGCCACGGGCACTTTTTTTGACAAAGGGAGCGCAAAGTTCAATTCAGACGGGCAGGACCTGCTGTTCACTCTGGCCAAGGAAATTGGAAAACTGCCGAACAAGATCTATGTGGAGGGGCATACGGACGCGACGCCGTACTCTGGGGGATCGGGATACACAAACTGGGAGCTTTCCGCCGACCGAGCGAACGATGCACGTAGGCTGCTGCAATCGCACGGGGTGCGCGACGATCAGGTGGAGCAAGTGCGTGGCTTTGCAGATATGAAACTGCGGGACACGAAAAACCCCTTCGATCCTGCCAACCGCCGAATTACCTTGATCGTGAAATACCTAGAGACGCCGGAGAAGGGCGGGAGCAGTCCCGGAGAATCCGCAAATCCCGCTGGGGCGAAGGGGGAGAGCGCAAAACCCGTACCCCCGCCACAAACCACAGGCGCCTCGGCGCCAAATGACAAGAAGAAATAGAGCGTGGCGATATCCGTCCTGCAAGCCGCATTCGCGTCTTTCGTAACGTCAAGCGGGGCGGGGGTTAGTTGGACAGCTCGGGAAATGCGCAAAGAAGGCCGCGAGAGACGCCGCGAAGTTCTGCCAGTCCCTTCAACCTTCCCACAAGTGAATAGCCCGGATTGACCTTTTTCTGTATGTCGTCCGCGAGCAGATGGCCGTGGTCCGGACGCATTGGAATCTCATAGTCGGCACGGCCTTCGCGGCGACGGCGTAATTCCTCCTCTAGAACCACGCGAATCACGCCCACCATATCGGAACTCCCGTCGAGATGTTCCGCTTCGTAGAAAGAGCCGTCCGCTTCGCGGCGAACCTGGCGCAAATGAACGAAGTGTATACGCGAAGCAAATTCGCGAACCATGGCGACCAGATCGTTATCCGCACGCGCTCCAAACGAGCCAACGCAAAACGTCAACCCGTTTTCCTGCGCGTCTACGGCGGCAAAAATCCGGCGAACATCTTCGGCAGTCGAAAGAACGCGCGGCAATCCAAACAGCGACCACGGTGGATCGTCGGGATGGATGCAGAGGCGGAGGCGCAAATCCTGGGCGACGGGAACGACTTCCCGCAGGAACGCGATGAGATTGGAACGCAGGTCGGCGGGAGTGACGCCTTCGTATTCGGCGAGCTGGCGGCGAAATGACTCACGGTCGTAGGAAGCCTCGGCGCCCGGCAGCCCGGCAATGATGGTGCGTTCGAGCTCGTCGCGGCGGGATTCGGGCATTGCGGTGAAGCGCGAGCGGGCCGCCGCAAGTTGATCCGGCCGATACTGTGATTCCGCTCCCTTGCGCTGAAGCATCAGGCAGTCGTAAACGGCAAAATCGACAGCATCGAAGCGCAGAGCATATCCGGTCGAAGGAAGGAGCCATTTCAAATCGGTGCGGGTCCAGTCGACGAGCGGCATGAAGTTGTAGCAGATCGTCGAAACGCCGGCCTTGGCAAGAGCGACGAGCGAATCCTTCCAAGCGCCGATGTGAACGCGCGCTTCAGGACGATTCAATTTGATGGAATTTTGTATAGGAATGCTTTCGACAACGGACCAGGCGAGCCCCGCGGATTCGATCTCCTGCTTGCGCTGTCGAACGTCGTCAAGCGGCCAAGGCTCGCCGCGGTAGAGGTGATGCAAGGCAGTAACGATTCCCGTCGCCCCCGCCTGCTTGACTTGCGGGAGCGAGACAGGATCCTGCGGACCGAACCAGCGCCACGTCTCCTTCATGCTATGTGCACCATTTCTACCGGCAGACTTCCGAGGCGTTCACTTCTTCCCTTGCAAAGAAACAAAATCCACCATCGATGGCGAAAAAACTTCAATGGGATTGCCGCTGGCGGTCAAGCGACCCGTGCGCGTGTCGATGCGGAACGTGTAGACCGTGTTCGAATTCTGATTGGCGGCGAGCAGCCACTGGCCGGTTGGGTCAATGGCAAAATTCCGCGGCGTCTTGCCGCCAGTCGCAACCGTCTGCACCACCGAGAGAGTTCCCTTCCTTGGCTTGACGGCAAAGACTGTGATGCTGTCGTCGCCTCGATTCGAGGCGTATAGAAATTTTCCCGACGGATCAAGAGCGATCTCGGCATCGGTGTTTGTGCCCTTAAAATTCGCCGGCAGCGTCGAAATGCTCTGCAGCGGCGTCAACGAACCAAAATGCTTGTCGAAGGAATTGACCACGACCGTGGAAGCAAGCTCGTTGATCACATAGAGAAACTTTCCGTTGGAAGAAAACGTGAGGTGGCGCGGCCCGACGCCAGGGTCGGTATGGTTGATGCGAGCTTGGCCAAGTGCCCCATGCTTCTGGTCGAATGGGTAGACAAGAATCTGGTCGAGACCAAGGTCGGCGACTGCCGCGTAACGATTGTCCGGCGACATCGCAATGCAGTGAGCGTGAGGAGCTTCCTGGCGCTCGGGATTCACGCTCGAACCGCTGTGGCGGACGAACGCCGTGAGGTCGCCAATGCCCCCATCCGGCCTGCGCGCAAAAACAGCAACGCTGCCGCCTCCATAATTTGCAACGAGAATATAGCGCTGTGTCTTGTCAAGCGTGATGAACGCGGGGCCCGGGCCGCGCGAAGACACCTGATTGAGCAATGTCAATTTTCCTGAGGAAACATCAATGGAGAAGGCGCTGACCGCGCCCGCCGACTGACCATCGAATTTGTCCAGCTCATTGATGGCGTAGAGAAAACGGTGGTCGCGTGTCGTGACAAGGAAGGAGGGTTGAGGAGTGGCCGCGGCGAGACCAAGAGACGTCAGCCCTCCCGAATCAGAATTGAAGCCATAAGCGTAAATCCCCTGGCTACCGTGGTCCGTGTACGTTCCTATGTAGATCAAGTATTTCTCGCCGCCCGCCGCCCGAGCGCAAAGAGCTGCTGCCAAAAGAATGAAGAGTGCCGCGCAAGAGTGCAGTCCAAGCATGCCCCACAATTTTCTCATCTATGAGACCTCCTCCCCATTTTCATGATCCGACCCATAACAATTCCGCGCGGAGAATCTTATTCTGGCTCGGGAATAGGCTCGATGCGCCGAAGCAAGAAAATATATCCGGCAATGCCCACGAGCAAGATGACTGTGGCGACGACGAAAGCCGATGCAAATGCGTGCGTGATGCTCGCCACATATCCGGTGACGATGGGCGCCGTAATCGCGCCAATCTGCCCGCAAAAATTTGCGATTCCTCCCAAGCGGCCCACGCTCTCGCGCGGCGCGATCAACGATGGGACAGTCCACGCCACAGGTGCAGCAGCCGCGAGACCGCCCAGAGATAGGCTGATCCAGACGAGAGCCACCCTTGGGGAGTGTGCGTGAGCAGCGCCGAGAATGCCGAGGCCGAGCCCGGTGCCCACAACCAACACTGACTGCCGGACGCGGCTTGCATCCGCACCGCGACGCACAAGCCAATCGACCATCCAACCGCCTACAAGCAAATCCGTGACGGTGGCAAAAAACCAGGGAACGCTTGTGTAGAAAACGGAGCGGAGCAAGTCTATGTGCATCGATATCGATAGATAGCTCGGCAGCCAGGTAAGCAGCAGGTAGAAGCAGTAGTTATAAGCGCCCCAGCCGAGAGAGAGTCCCAAAACCTTGGGCTGGCGCAGTAGGTAGGCGATCGAGGCGCCGTTTTTTTCTCCCACGGCACGCTCCGACTGCACGCGGCCCTCGACCATGTACCGGAGTTCCTCTTTGATCAGCCCTTTGTCCTCGCTCGGATTGCGATAGACAAAAAAGAAAAGAAGGAAATATAGGAAACTGATAACACCGGTCGTCACAAAGCTCCAGCGCCAGCCGAAGCGCAGGAGGAGGACGCCGAGAAACGGAACACCGATCGCCGTTGAAAATTTTGCCGCAGCGTCGGTGATGGCTGTTGCCAAGCTGCGCTCGCGCTCCGGAAACCAATAGCCGAGAGCCTTCACGTTCGAGGGAAAAGTTGGTGATTCGCCGATCCCGAGCAGAAAACGCGCACCGAAAAAACTCCCGATGCCGGTCGAGGCTGCCGCGCCGAACGATGCAGCGCTCCAAAGAAAAGTGCTGATGCGTCCCACGCGACGGACTCCCCAACTGTCGAGCAAAGCTCCCGCGGGCAACTGCATGAGTGCATAGGTCCAACTGTAAGCGCTCGAAAGATAGCCGAAGGCAACGATCGAAATGCCGAAAGAAGCGTGCAGGGCCCTTTCGGAAACGGAAAGATTCACGCGGTCGAAGAAATTCACCAGCACGCCGAGCGAAAGAAGAAACGCGATCCTCCATCGGCGGCGCGGAATTCGCGAGGAGAGAGGTTCAACGGCCAGCGGTTTTCTCCCGAAGAACGTGTCCCGACACAATCGTGCGAAAGGCGCGGACAGTGTCCCACGAACTTGATATCGCAGCAATGCTGCGCAAACTGTATTCGTTCGGGAAGAAGAGTGCGAGAAGCAGCTCGCTCTCTTTTTACAATCGAACTTTTCCGGGAACCCGGATGGTATGAATTTGGCGGATGAGCCTGTAAGCCGGATTCTGTCCGCTGCGCTGCCGCGACTTGCACCGTGGCGCACAGCGTGGCGATCATTCCTCTAGGTCCCGGATCGCTCCGGGACTCCAGCAGCCTACCCGAGGGTCAGAGACGCGGCTCTTGCGAGCTACGTCATGCGGGCCGGGCCAGCCCTCCCCTCCTATTTGGCCTTGCTCCACGCGGGGTTTTCCGTGCCCCGGATGTTACCATCCGGGCGGTGGGCTCTTACCCCACCTTTTCACCCTTGCCAAATGCGCTCGACCGAAAGAGGCGGGCCCTTGGTGTCACCGCAGGCCTGCCGCCGAGGTGCAAGCTCATCGGCGGTCTATTTTCTGTGGCACTTTCCGTGGTCTCTGCGAGTTGCCCCGCAAAAGCCCCCTGGCGTTACCAGGCGCGTTGCCCTACGCCGCTCACCCGTAAGAGTGGCAGCGACTGGAGTCCGGACTTTCCTCCCGCCCCGATTGCTAAGGGCCGGCGATCACCCGGCTCACCCGCCAAACCAATTATACCGTGGATTGGCTGCAGAATCGGAACACTACTGACGAGAATTGAGAAGTTTTTCAAACTGCGCTTCGTCCAGAATTTTTACACCGAGTTCCTTCGCCTTGTCATATTTCGAGCCCGGGTCGGCGCCAACAACGACGTAGCTCGTCTTCTTGCTGACGGACGAGCCAGCCTTGCCGCCGTGGGACGTGACAAGCGCCTCGGCTTCCTCTCGCGACCGCCGCTCCAGCGTCCCTGTGAAGACAAACGTCATGCCGGCGAATCGCGTGTCCTTGGGCGCCTGCCGCTCTTCCTTCATATTCACGCCCGCGGCGCGAAGGCGTTCGATCAATTTCCGATTGGCGGGCTCGGAGAAAAATTCGGCAACGCCTTCGGCCACCTTCGGCCCAACTTCCGTCACTTCGGTCAGTTCTTCGGTCGTTGCTTTTTCCAACTTGTCCATCGAGCCGAAATGCTGCGCCAATAGCTGACCCGTACGCTCGCCCACAAATCGAATCCCCAGCGCGTTGATCAGCCGCGCGAGCGAATTTTTCTTGCTCGCGGCAATCTCGTCGAGCAGATTCTGCGCCGATTTCTCCGCCATGCGCTCCAGATCCGCCACCGTTTCGAGATCGAGCTTGTAGAGGTCGGCAAAATCCTTCACCAGATTTTTGTTCACAAGCTGATCGACTATTTTGTCCCCCAGCCCATCGATATTCATCGCGTGGCGCCCGGCAAAGTGCAGCAGCGATTCCCTGCGCCGCGCAGGGCAGGAAACGTTGACGCAGCGGTAGGCCACCTCCCCCTCGGGATGGTGGATCCGAGTGCCGCATTCCGGGCACTTCTTCGGCATCTCGAATTCGTGTTCCTGCTTGCCGTGCTTCACGACCTTCACCACGTGCGGGATCACTTCTCCGGCGCGCTCCACCAGCACGGTGTCGCCCGCGTGCAAATCGAGGCGGCGAATTTCGTCCAGATTGTGCAGCGTCGAGCGGCTGACGGTAACACCGCCCACCTGCACGGGCGCAAGAAATGCGACAGGAGTCAGCACGCCCGTGCGACCCACCTGCACGCGTATTTCATTCACGACGGTCGTTTCCTGATGCGCGGGATATTTGTACGCAATGGCCCAGCGGGGCGCGCGCGCCGTATAGCCCACCTCATTTTGCAAAGCAATTTCGTTCACCTTGATGACGATGCCGTCGATTTCGTACGCCAGCTTTTCGCGTTTCGATTCCCAACGCTGGATGTACTTTTCGGCTTCTTCGAGCGAATGGCACAGTTCCCAGTCCTCACTGGCCTTGAAATGCAATTCGGCGAGCGCTTCGAGAACTTCCGAATGCCGCTTCTTCGGCACGCGGCCGTCCGCCAGCAGATAGTAGGCAAAAAAATCGAGACGTCGCGACGCCGTGATGGACGGGTCAAGCATACGCACGGCGCCTGCCGCCGCATTGCGCGGATTCGCAAACCGCTTGCCTCCTTCTTCCTCCTGCTGCTCGTTCAAAGCCTCAAACGCCTTGCGTGTCATAATCGCTTCGCCGCGCACTTCGAAATCCTGCGGAATTCCCGTCTTTTTCAGCAAAGCCGCATCAATCGATAGTGGAATCGAGCGAATCGTCTTCACGTTGGGCGTCACATCTTCGCCGGTCGTACCATCGCCGCGCGTGATGCCGCGCGCCAGGCGGCCTTTTTCGTAAAGCAGCGAGAGGCTGAGGCCGTCGAATTTGTGCTCGGCGATGTATTCGATCTTTTCGCGCCCGGTCAGCTCGCGCACGCGGCGGTCGAACGCCGCCAGCTCCTCGAAAGAAAAGGCGTTGTCGAGACTAATCATCGGCGTCCGGTGGCGGACGGTCTGGAAACCTTCGCGCGGTTGGCCGCCCACGCGCTGCGTCGGCGAATCCGGAGTCACCAGCTGAGGATGTTTCTCCTCCAAAGCCCGCAGCTTCACCATCAACTTGTCGAACGCCGCGTCGGAGATCTGCGGATCGTCGGCGACGTAGTAGAGGTATTCGTGGCGGCGGATGTCTTCGCGCAGCTTTTCGATTTCCGCGGCGGCTTTGCGGTCCTTTGGCATGGAACCCTCGGAAACAGTAGGCAAAGTGTCGGTCAAAACCGTCCGGTATTATACAATGGCCGATTACTCCGAATTCCTGGGATAAGGTGAATGCCGGACGGAATCCAAGACGCTCTATTGATTTATAACCCGGCGAGCGGGCGCAGGCGGCATCGCCGCTTTGCGGAAATCGAGCAGGCCGCGCGAATCCTGAAGGACGCGGGCATCCGCACGGAGCTGGCGTCAACTTCGTCTCCCGGCGCCGCCAAGGACATCGCGAAACTCGCCGTCGGGCAGCGCCGCGGCATGGTGATTGCCTGTGGTGGAGACGGCACGGTCAACGAAGTTCTCAATGGCATGGCGGGCAGCGACGTTCCGCTCGCGCTGCTGCCAGCAGGAACCGCCAATATCCTCGCCAAGGAGTTGGGCATTCCTTGGGACATCCCGCATGCGGCTCGGCTGATTCCCGGCGGCATAGTGAAGCGGATTGCAATCGGCGTGGCCATTGCACCACAGGGGAAGGAACGGCCCGAAATTCCACCCGAGGGCCGCTATTTTCTATGCGTCGCGGGCGCAGGGCCGGATGGCGCGATCGTCAACGGCGTTCACTCCGAACTAAAAAAGCAGGCGGGGATTCTCGCCTACTGGGCGGAAGGGCTACGGCAGCTTTTCACCTACGATTTCCCTCTCTTGCGCGCGCGCTCCAATGGCACCGAGCATCGCGCGTCGCTGATCGTTGTCGGAAGAACGGCGAACTACGGCGGCCCTTTCAAGATCACCACCGAGGCCAGCTTATTCGATAATTCCTTTGAGTTGCTCACCAATGCGGCCACCAGCCGTTTTCGCTATTTGGCTTGTCTGCCTGCGCTATGGCTCGGAAAATTACGCCAGATGGAAGGAATCGAAGCGTGGAAATCTGACGAAGTCACCTGCGAGCCTGCGGGAACGACTCTTGTTTTCGCGCAGGTCGACGGCGAGCCGATCGGCCCGCTGCCTCTGAAATTCCGCATTTGCCAAAACGCGCTCTCGCTGGTCGTGCCCGCGCCGAAAGCGGGCTAATCGCGTGAAGGAAGGCGCCGCGTGGACCCGCTCACGCATGCTTTGACATCCCTTGCTGCGGCGCGTGCTGCCCGCAAACGGCTGCCACGATTCGGCGTGTGGATTGTTGTCGCTGCGGGGCTTTCTCCCGGCCTGGATGCTGCGAGTGTCTGGATCGGCGCGGCAGCTTACCTTCGCCTGCATCTCGGATTGCTTCACGGAATTCTCGGCGCTCCCCTTCTCGCTTGCATTATCGCTGCCAGTGCGTGCTCCGTTGCGCGCAGGATTCCATCGAAAGAGAATTCACCTCCGCTGAGATTTCTTCCCGCGCTCGCTGCAGCAACTCTGGGAGTCTCATTGCACTTGGCGCTCGACTACCTCAGCGGGCCCGGCGTGATGTTTCTGTGGCCTTTCCGCCTGCGATGGTGGGGTTGCGAATTAGTCCAGAATTTCGACCCCTGGCTGCTCGCTGTGCTTGTTGCGGGAATTCTCATCCCAGAACTCGTCAGCATGGTAGGCGAAGAAATCGGCGAGAGGAAGCAAGGCCCGCGCGGGCGGGTGGCGGCGCTGACCACGCTTGTGCTCATCACCGGCTATCTTGGTTTTCGGGCTGAAGTGCGCGCCCGCGCCATCAACCTTTTGATGTCGAGCGACTATCATCACCGCGCGCCTCTCGAAGCGGACGCATTTCCCATGTCCGCAAATCCATTCTCCTGGCGAGGCGTGGTTTCCACCGACAACACGATTGAGGAGGTTTTTGTCCCCGTCGGACAACCCGACGAGTTCGACAGCGACCACAGCTTGAGCTACTACAAGCCGGCAAATTCCCTGCCTCTCCAGGCTGCCGAGGACACGCGGGCCGCAAAGCAATTTCTTGCGTACGCCCGTTTCCCTCTCGTAAACGTCGAGGAATCGCATTCTGGCTGGACCGTCACCCTGCGCGACCTGCGATTCTCGCCTGCCGACCCCGGCCCCGAAAATATCATCGCCGTTGTGCAGTTCAACAACATAGGACAAGTCCAGAGCTCTGCCCTGGAGTTTTCTTCAGGCAGTTCTCGCTAGGTTGGGAGTTTTATTCCGCGGTGCGGGATGGATGAAACACGAAATGGCCGATGAGGTAGAGGACCGCCAGCGAGGTGACGACAGTCAAAACAAATGCGACGCTGTGCCTGGCCATCATTGTCAGCGCCGCGTCGCCGTAACGAACCGCAAGAATTCCCTCGCCGAAATAGCGCAGCCCGCGCCCGAGCAGCAGCGCCAGGACAAACGTGCGTAGCGGTACTTGAAACACTCCCTCCGCTAAAACAAACGGCTTGAAAGGGCACGGGGGAGGCAAAATACCGGGGATGAAGACTGTCAGAAACGCGTTTTTCTCCACCCAGCTGCGAATCTTGGTCGCGCGGGTCCCGGCGTGCCGATGAAAATACGCTTCCCCTCCCTTGCGTGCCAACAGGTAAAGCCAGATGCACCCCGCCAGCGACCCCGCCGCGGCCATAGCTGCATAGTAGGGCATCCGGTGCGGATGCGTGATCGAAAGCTCGATCATCAGGCCATCGGTGACCAATGGGAACGACAGCACCGAGGAGTCGAAGAACGCGACAAGGAAGAGCCCTCCGCCACCCAGCGTCGCGACCAGCTTCTGCAGCCATCCAGGCAATTTGAATGTGTGCATGTGCGGAAGAACCCAAGACCAAAGTCTTTCATTCTATCAGACGCGCCGTCGAGACAACTTTCTTCCGAATGTTCTTGTTGCGCGCCGCTCATTTTTTCCGCACACCACGAATCGCAAATTGCTCAATCCTTCGGCGTCGGCTAGAATTTCCCACGGGACAATTTTTCCTCCATGATCGACCTTTCGGAATTAAATCCACAACAGCGAGCCGCTGTCGAAGCCGTCGACGGCCCCCTTTTGGTCCTCGCCGGAGCAGGCACCGGCAAAACGCGTGTGATCACGTTTCGGGTCGCTCACCTCATCGACCTCGGGGTTCCCCCGCACGCGATTCTCGCGGTCACGTTCACCAACAAAGCGGCCGGCGTGATGAAGGACCGCATCTCGGACCTGTTGCGCTCCGGCGGCCGCGACGCCTCCGATGTATGGGTCTCGACGTTTCACTCCTTCTGCGCACGCCTTCTGCGCCGCGAGGCCGAATCGCTGGGTCTGCCGCGCGATTTTGCCATCTATGACGACGATGACCAGACAGCCGCCGTCAAGCGCTCGCTCGCCTCGCTTGGTTTTGCAACGGAAGACTATCCTCCGCGCAGCGTCCGTGCGCAGATCAGCCACGCGAAAAATCACGGCATCTCGCCGGACCAAATGGAATCGGAAGCTGCGGAAATGCGCAATTTCTCGCGCACCGACGTTGCAAAAGTTTTCCGCGCCTATGAGAAGACTCTGCATGACGCCGCTGCGCTCGATTTTGACGATCTCCTTCTCAAGGCCGTCGATCTGCTGCGCGAACATCCCGACGTCCACGCCCGCTGGAACCAGCGCTTCCAGTACATCCTCGTCGACGAATTTCAAGACACCAACGCTTCACAGGAAAAGCTGGTCCGTTTGCTGGCAGGCGCGAGAAAAAACGTCTGCGTCGTCGGCGACGAAGACCAGTCCATCTACGGCTGGCGCGGCGCCCGCGCGGGCAATTTGAAGCGCTTCACCGAGGATTTCCCTGAAGCGCGCATCATTCGCCTCGAAGAGAATTACCGCTCGACGCAGACAATTCTCGATGCGGCCGCGGCCGTGGTCGAAAACAACACGAATCGCCTGGGAAAAACTCTTTCCGGCACGATCGGTTCGGGCGACCGGTTGCAATTCCACGAATTTCCCGACGCCACGGCCGAGGCGCGATTCGTCGGCGAGGAAATTGCTTCTCTGGTGCGCCGCGATCCAGCCGCTCGCATCGCTGTTCTGTACCGCACCACAGCGCAATCGCGCCCTTTTGAGGAAATTCTGCGCGGCATGTCGATTCGCCATCGCGTCGTGGGAGGCATGAGCTTCTACGAACGGAGCGAAATAAAGACCGTTCTGGCCTACGTCCGCCTTTTGCTGCATCCCGAAGACAACATCGCCCTGCTCCGCGTGCTCAACGTGCCGCCGCGCGGGATCGGCACCACCACGGTGGCCGCTCTCGAGGCCCGTGCGAAGGAAGCGAAGCAAACGCTTTGGCAGGCAATCCAATCGCAGGACGTCTCCTCGACCAAGCGCATCAGCGGTGCGCTGCACGGCTTCCGCGAAATGATCGAGCGCATGAGAGGCGATCTTCTCGACCGCTCGCCCGAGCAAATCATCGAAGGCGTCCTCGATCGCACCGGATATCTCGGCTGGATCGAACAGCAGGACAATCTCGAGCACACTTCGCGTGCGGAGAACCTGCGCGAGCTTGCGAACGCCGTCGCCGAATCTTCCGAACGTGGCGAAACTCTGCAAGACGTCCTCGACTATGCCGCGCTCGTCTCCGACGCGGATCAATATCAGGAGGACGTCGCCGTGTCGTTGATGACTCTGCATAGCGCGAAGGGCCTCGAATTCGACGCCGTGTTTCTCCCCGGCCTCGAAGAAGGATTGCTGCCGCACAGCCGATCGTCCGATTCTCCCGCGGAAGTCGAAGAGGAGCGGCGTCTTTTCTATGTCGGCATGACGCGCGCCAAGAAAAATCTCACGCTTTCGCGCGCCATTTACCGCCGCGTCTACGGGGAAGAGCGCCTGCGCGCTTCCCTGCCCTCGCGCTTCCTCAAGGAAATTCCCAGCGAACTGCTCGAGTCCGCTCCGGGAACCTTTGCCGATCCCGGCGAGACGCGCCGCTACGAACCTGACCCCGACTACGCGGAATACTCCGGCTATCCGCGCCGCTCCTTTGGCGGCTCCGCGTCGCAGGCGCGTGGCAACTCCGGCCCATCGCGCGCTTCGTCGAAAGAGCGCGAACGCCCTGCCTCGAATCCGCTGATCGGTACGCGCGTCCGTCATCCGAAATACGGCATGGGCACGATTACAGGCGTCGAAGGAGAAGGAGAGGAGCGCCGACTGATGGTCAGCTTCCAGGACTACGGCCCGAAAAAACTGATCGAGCGTTATGCGAATCTACAGCCGGCGTGATCCGGCCCTCGTTGGCCCCGGCCAAGGCTCGCGAGCGCCCCTCAGCGAAGGAGGTTGCGCGAACAAACTGCGCAAGGTAGAGTTCTGCGATTCCAAATCTAAGGACGGTGCCGATTGGCAGGACAGCTCTTCCGGACCAAGAGCATTGACCGGCTCATCGCCGATTCCGAGCTCCCCGAAAAACGACTCAAGAAGTCTCTCGGTTGGCTGAGCCTCACGTCCCTCGGTATCGGCGCGGTGATTGGTTCGGGGATCTTCACCGTCATCGGGACGGCCATCGCCGGACAAAAGCTCGACTTCAAATCCGTCCTCAATGCTCCTCTCCTCGAATACCTGATCTACCATTCCGCCTCGTTCGGGCGCCCCGGCGCGGGACCCGCCATCGCTCTGTCTTTCGTTCTCGTTGCTGTCGTCTGCGGCTTCGCGGCTCTCTGCTATGCGGAGCTCGCAGCCATGATTCCCATCGCCGGCAGCGCTTACACCTATACATACGCCACTATGGGCGAATTGATCGCCTGGATCATTGGCTGGGACCTGATCCTTGAATATGCTGTCTCGAATATGGCCGTCAGCGTGGGATTTTCAGCCCATGTGGTGGCCATGTTCGATTATTTCGGAATCCATCCGAGTCTGCGCTGGATTACGCCCGCCTATCTTCCCGGCGGATTGTCCGATTTGCAGGGCAACACACTGTACACGCCCGGATGGCATTTCGGCTTCAACTGGCCCGCGTTCGTAATCGTCATGCTGCTCACGGTTGTCTTGGTTCGTGGCATCCGCGAATCAGCGGAAGCTAACAACGTCATGGTGCTCTTGAAGATCGTCGCGATTCTCGTCTTCGTCGGCGTGGCCGCGCACTACATTCATCCCGCGAATTGGCATCCGTTCGCGCCCAACGGCTGGCCGGGCATCCTCACGGGCGGCTCCATCATTTTCTTCACGTATATCGGATTTGATTCGGTCTCGACGGCCGCCGAGGAATGCAAGAACCCTCAAAGGGACGTCCCCATTGGCATTCTTCTGACGCTTGCGGTCTGCACCGTGCTCTATATCGCCGTCGTGGTGGTGCTCACGGGGCTTGTCCGCTGGCAGACGCTGATGGACGACGCGGCGCCTGTAGTGAACACGATGGCGCGGCTGCATTTCGGCAGCGTGCGTGTCGTGGTGCTTTTTGGTGCGCTGCTGGGGATGATTTCTTCACTGCTCGTCTTCCAGCTTGGGCAGGCCCGCGTCTGGTTCGCCATGTCGCGCGATGGACTGTTGCCCGGTATATTCAGCCGCGTCCACAAACGTTTTCGCACGCCCGATTTTTCCACTTGGGTCGCAGGATTTCTTGTCGGCATTCCAGCCGGCCTGCTCGACATCGGAACGCTGGCGGATCTTTCGAACATCGGTACTCTTTTCGCCTTCGCTCTCGTGGCCGGAGGCGTCCTGATCCTTCGCTTCCGCGAACCCGACCGCGTCCGCCATTTCCGCGCGCCCGGCGGACTGCTCGCGCCCATCGTGACGATCGTCACCTGCCTGCTCCTGATGGCCGGCCTGCCGATTACCAACTGGATTCGCTTCGTCGTCTGGCTCATCATTGGCTTGGTTCTTTACCGCTTCTACGGCCGCAAACATAGCCAGTTGGCGCGTGAGGCTGCCGCGGAGACCGCCATCTCGGGAGGCGCGAAGACGTAATGCGCAGAAAGCTTAGCGCCGGATTGGCCGTCTTTCTTCTCGTCCTGCTTTTGACTTCCAGTTCGTCCTTCGGCTGGGGCGAAAGCGCCGAGAGGCTGATCACCAATAAGGCCGTCGACACTCTGCCCGACGAAATGCTTTCTTTCTTTGTCAGCAACCGCCAGTACATCGTCCAGCACTCGACCGATGTTTCCGAGCTGAACGACAAGACTCCCGGACCTCACAACAATGACTTCATCCAGATCGATCACTACGGTTCGTTTCCCTTCACGGTGCTCCCACGCTCCTATTCTGCCGCCGTCAAGAAATACTCCCGCCGAACCGTCGAGCAATACGGACTCCTTCCCTGGCAGATCGGCTTGTACAGCAAGCGCCTGACCGACGATTTTCACGCCCACAATTGGCAGGAAGCCAAACTCACCGCCGCGCTTCTTGCCCACTACGTTGAGGCCGCCCACGATCCCTTCAACACCACCATCAACACCGACGGAAGCCTCTCCGGACAGCCTGGTGTGGACGAACGCTATAGCTCCGGCCTTGTCGATCGCTACCAGCTCTTCTTCTTCGTCAAGCCCGGTGAGGCCGCGTTCATTAGCGATCCCACCGACCACGCCTTCGAAATGGTTCTGGCAGCTCATTCCTGGCTCGAACCTGTCCTTCTTGCCGACCGTATCGCTCATCGGGGCGAGACAGCCTACTCTGACCAGTATTACGACCGCTTCTATGCGCAGGCTGGAGCCATCATGGTGCGCCAGCTCTCTGAAGCCGCCACGGATGTAGGTTCCTACTGGATGACGGCTTGGATCAACGCTGGCCGTCCGCTCCTCCCTTCGCAGTAAAATAGCAACGTGAACACCAGCACACGAAAACCTACCGTGATTGATGCCCTTCCTAAGGCCGAGCTTCATCTTCATCTCGAAGGCTCGATCCGCCCGGAAACCGCTTCAGAGCTGGCCCGCCGCCACGGCGTTCAGATTGCGCCGGAAAAAGTCGTTGCCCGCTACAACTACTCCGACTTCGCAGGCTTCATCGAAGCCTTCAAGTGGGTCACGTCCTTCCTCCGCGGACCGGAGGACTATGCCCTCATCACCCGGCGTCTTGCAGAAGAGCTGCTGCGCCAGAACGTCGTCTACGCCGAAGTAACGCTCTCTGTCGGCGTCATGCTGCGGCGCACGCAAAACGTCGAAGCGAATTTCACCGCAATTCGCGAGACCGCCGAAAGTGTCCCATTCCGCAATCTGCGTATCGCATGGATTTTCGACGCCGCCCGCCAATGGGGACCGCAGGCGGCGATCGAGGTCGCGCAGCACGCCGCGAAATGCCAGCGCGGGGGCGCGGTTGCCTTCGGCATGGGCGGCGACGAGCTCGCCTTTCCCACCGTGCAGTTTCGCCCTGCTTTCGACTATGCGCGCAGCGAAGGTCTTCGCCTCGTCTGCCATGCGGGAGAAATCGGCGGCCCAACCTCTGTTCGCGAGGCAATCGAAATTCTCGGTGCCGAACGCATCGGTCACGGTATCGCAGTGATGAACGACCCCGCACTCGCTGCCTGGTTGAATTCGCGCCGCGTGGTTCTCGAGAACTGCATCGCGAGCAACTTGTGTACGGGCGCGCTTGCCAAGCAATTGGATAAGCCTTCTGCCGCCGCTGCCGACCACCCGCTGCGCAAATTCATCGAACTGGGCGTCCCCGTGACGCTTTCGACCGACGACCCCGCCATGTTCCACACCGATCTCCTCAACGAATACTCGCTCGCCGCTTCGCTTGGCCTCAGTGATCGTCAACTCGTGCAGCTCGCCGAGCAAAGTTTTCTTGCTTCTTTCCTTCCCGCTGTCGAAAAACGCCGCTTGCACGACGAATTTCGTGCCGCTGCCAAATCGGCAGGCTTGCTATAATCCTCGCGATGAGAGCTCACATCTGGGTCATGCTCAAATCCACGGTCCTCGATCCACAGGGGCAGACGATTCAGCGCGCGCTTTCTTCTCTCGGCTACGACAAGGTCCAGGGCGTCCGGCAGGGCAAGTTCTTTGTCCTCCAGTTGGACGGCCTTTCCCGCGAAGACGCTTCCAAACAAGTCGAGCGCATCGCCAAGGATGTCCTCGCCAATCCGGTCATCGAGGAATTCCGCTACGAGATTGTCGATTAGCCCTTTCCCCTTGTTCCTCTCGTCCCGCTCCGCGTGGATTTCCTGCCGTAGCTTCCGCGTGTGCTAACCTAATGGACGCGTAATCCTCCGGTCCTTGGAGGATGCGTACGTTTACGGAGAGGATCGGCATGTGCGGAATTGTTGGTTACATCGGCAATAAGCGCGTTGTCCCGCTGATTCTCGACGGCCTTCGCCGCCTCGAATACAGGGGCTACGACTCCGCAGGCATCGCCGTTGTCGCCAAAGACGGCAAGATGGAGGTCCGCCGCGCATCTGGAAAACTGCGCAACCTCGAAGAGTCGATCCACGCGACACCGCTTGAGGGCGAATACGGCGTTGGCCACACCCGCTGGGCTACCCACGGCCGCCCCACCGAGGAAAACGCCCATCCGCACCGTGATTGCACCGGCGAAATCGTCGTCGTCCACAACGGCATCATCGAAAACTATCTGGAGTTGAAGCAGCAGCTCGCCAAGGAAGGCCACAAGTTCGTCACCGAGACGGACACCGAAATCATCGCCCACCTGATCGAAAAGTTCTCGAAGGATGCTTCTCTCGAAGAAGCCGTGCAGAAAACTGTCAAGTCCATGACGGGCGCTTATGCGATCGTCGCCATTTCCACGCGCGATCCGCACAAGATCGTCACCGCGCGCATGGGCCCTCCCATCGTAATCGGCATCGGCGAAGGCGAATACTTCGTCGCCAGCGATATCCCCGCTCTTTTGCAGCACACTCGCACCGTCTTCTTCCTCGGCGACGGCGAAATGGCCGTCCTCACGCCCCAGGGAGTGAAGCTCAGCGATTTCGAAAGCCGCTCCATTGCTCGCCGCCCGCAACAGATCACCTGGGACCCGATCATGGCGGAAAAAGGCGGCTTCAAGCATTTCATGCAAAAAGAGATTTTTGAGCAGCCGCGCGCTGTCCGCGATACTCTGCTCGGACGCATTTCCCAGGACACGGGCCGCGTGTTCCTGAATGAAATCGACATCCCCGAAGAACAGTTTCATAATTTTCAGAATGTGAAGATCGTCGCCTGCGGCACGAGCTGGCATTCTGCGCTGGCCGGAAAATTCATGATCGAGCGCCTCGCTCATGTGCCCGTCGAAGTGGATTACGGCAGTGAATTTCGTTATCGCGATCCCATCGTCGCGAAAGATACTCTCGTCATCGGCATCAGCCAGTCCGGCGAGACGGCCGACACGCTTGCTGCCCTCCGGGAAGCAAAGCAAAAGGGCGGAACGATCCTCGGCATCTGCAATGTCGTTGGCTCCATGCTCACGCGCGAGGCGAGCGGCACCATTTACACGCACGCCGGCCCGGAGATCGGCGTCGCCTCGACAAAAGCTTTCACGGGCCAGCTCACGGCTTTACTCCTTACCTCGCTGTATCTCGCCCAAGCGCGCGGCCACTTGACGCCCACCCGCGCTCGCGAACTCATGCAGGAGCTCACGCGCCTTCCGCACAAAATCGAAACAATTCTCCAGCGCGACGCGGAGCTAGACGAATTGAGCCGCCAGTTCTTCCGCCACACCGATTTTCTCTACCTTGGCCGCGGAGTTCACTATCCCATCGCTCTCGAAGGCGCTCTCAAGCTGAAGGAAATTTCCTACATCCACGCCGAAGGCTATCCGGCCGGAGAAATGAAGCACGGCCCCAACGCCCTGATCGACGAAAACCTTCCCGTCGTGATTCTTGCCACGCGCCACGAAGGCGACCCCTCGTCCATGACGCGCTACGAAAAGACCATCTCGAATTTGCAGGAAGTGAAGGCGCGCGACGGCATCGTTATCGCCATCGTCACCGAAGGCGACCGCCTCGCCCGCGAGTCCGCCGACCACGTCTTCGAAGTTCCCGACGCTCCCGATCTTCTCGCGCCGATTCTCGAAATCATCCCGCTCCAGCTTTTGGCCTATCACATTGCCGTGCGGCGCGGCTGCGATGTCGACCAGCCCCGCAATCTTGCCAAGTCCGTCACGGTGGAATAGTTTGAATCTCCCTGCGGATTTGTCTTAGAATTTTTCCGATGGTTCGTACCGCGCTCCATTTCGGTGCTTTTCTGCTCCTGTTTTCGGCCGGCCTCCCTTCCGCCGCCCTGCCGTTTCCGCAAACTGCGGAGCCTTCCGCTCCGCTCGCTTCCGTCACCGTATCCGGCTCCTCGCGCTTCTCGTCGCCGCAGATCGCTCCTTTCACAGGGATGAAGCCTGGCGACCGCGTCACGCGGGACGGTTTGCAGGCGGGCGCCAATCGCCTCACAGCGCTTGGCTGCTTCGCCACCGTGCAATATAAATTCTCCAGCGGCCCCGCGGGCGTTTCCGTCGAATACGCCGTCACCGACGCTCCCATGATTCCCGTCGAGTTCGATAATTTCATCTGGTTCACCGATGCGGAACTTGCGAACGCTCTCACCAAGTCCGGAATTCTTTTCGGCGGCCAGGCGCCCGAGCGCGGCGCGATTCTCGACGACATCTCCTCCGCTCTTGAAAAAATCCTCGACGCTCACGACATTCACGCGCAGGTGGCGCACGAGCTGGTCCAGAATCCTGCCGGCAACGGTAATGTGCAACAGTTCCGCGTCGAAGGGCTCGACCTCACCGTTTCGCAATTGGAATTTTCCGATCCTCTCGCCGGTTCTTCTCCGTCGCTTCAGCAGGAGCTCAACGAAATCGTCGGCAAACCGTATTCTCGCGCGCGCCTCGAACTATTTCAGCAAGAACAGGTGCTGCCGCTTTATCGCTCGCGCGCCTATCTGCAAGCGAGCTTCGCTGCTCCCTCCGCGAAAATTGCCTCGGGTTCCGGCTCCCCGGTCTTAGGCGCCGTCACAGCCGTCATTACCGTCAATCCAGGCCTGGCCTACAAATGGGGCGGCGTTACTTGGGAAGGAAACGGTCGCATATCCACAGAAGCGCTCGACGCTCTCGTCAAGCTTCATCCAGGCGATGCGGCTGACGGCGTAGCCTTGCAGGGACTCTGGTATGCCGTGCAGGATTGGTACGGTCAGCACGGCTTTCTCGACGCCACCGTTACCCCCAAGCCGCAGTTTGCACAATCCAGCGACACCGTCTCTTACGACGTGACAATCGCGGAAGGCCCGCAATACCACATGCGCAATCTCGTTCTTTCCGGCCTCTCCATGGAAGGCGAACGCCGCATCCGCGGCGCTTTCCCTGTGCCCGAGGGGAACATCTTCGATGAATCGGCTTACCGCCAGTTCCTCGACACAGGCATTCAGCAGGCGTTCTCCGGACTCCCTGTCCATTACGACAAAATCGGACGCTTTCTCGACAAGCATCCCGATACGGCGCAGGTTGACGTCCTCATGGACTTTCAGTAGCTCTGCTATACTCGTTTTCTCATGAGTCCGAATCTGCTCTCGCTCGCCGCCCCAACCTCCGCGGCCGCTCCGCCGCTCGATGAGTGCTCCGCTTTCGCGAAACAGGAACGGCTCCTCGCCAGTTTGCGCGATCACTCCTCGCTCTTGATTGCTTTTTCCGGCGGAGCCGACTCCGCCTATCTCGCCTGGGCTGCGCATCGCGCCATTGGTGCGAGGGCACTTTGCGTCACGGCACTTTCCGCCAGCTATTCGCGCCACGACCGCGAGCATGCCGAGCGTTTTGTCCTCTCCCATTCCATCCGCCACGAATTTGTCGAGACGCATGAGTTCGCGAATCCTCTCTACATCGCCAACAACGCTGACCGTTGCTATCACTGCAAAGATGAGCTGTTCACACAACTCGACGCGATCGCTCACGAGCGCGGTTTTTCCGCCATCGCCTACGGAATCAATGCCGACGACACGCGCGATTTCCGCCCCGGTCATCGTGCGGCTCGCGAGCATCGCGTCCTCGCTCCCCTGCTCGATGCCGGTCTCACCAAGGCGGAAATCCGCCATCTTTCTCGTCTCTCCGGCCTCGGCACGTGGGATCGTCCCGCATCGCCTTGTCTTTCTTCCCGCATCCCCTACGGCACCGCTGTCACGTCCGAACTCCTTGAACGAATTGAACGCGCCGAAGCAGCCGTCCGCATCCTCGGCTTCCGGCAATTTCGAGTTCGCGCGCACGGTGCAAACGCTCGCCTCGAACTTTCTCGCGACGAACTTGTCCGCGGCATTGCTCCGGAAATGTCGCAGGCTCTGGCCGACTCCATCGCCCGTGCTGGCTTCGCTCAGGTGACAATCGATCCCGAAGGCTACCGCCAAGGCTCGCTCAACTCCGCCTTGATAGAGGCAGCGAAGGCGGAGTCCCTCTGAAGTGCGGCTTTTTGCTCTTCCTCCCCGCCTCCACGGAACTTCCCGTTGCGCCTTTGCGTACATTTCTGATAGGAAAAGTCACGTGGACACACACCCCCGCCGCACGCTTCCAATTCGCCGGTTGCTTTTTTGCTTTCCTGTCGCTTTCGCAGTCGCGGCTCTGGCAGGCTGCATGCCCCGCCAATCCGCGGAAGGCTCGTTTCAAAAGACGATCTCTGTGCAAGGTCCGCTGCGCGTAGAACTCGTCAATGGCAGCGGTGATTCTCGCGTGAATGCAGGCGCCGACGGACAGGTGCATGTCGAGGCCTCGATCCACGCGAGCGATTGGTCGGAAGCCCGCTCGCAAGAACTCGTCCGCCAGTTGCAGTCAAATCCTCCCATCAAGCAGGAAGGCAGCGTCGTGCGCATCGGCGCGGGAGGTGGCGACGCTTCGATCGACTACACCATCACGATTCCTGCCAACACCGATTTTCAAGGCGCCACGGGCAGCGGCGAGCTTGCTGTCACGGGGCTCAACGGCGCAGTGAAGATCACCGCCGGTTCCGGCGATGTCACCGTTGCGCAAATCGGCGGCGATGTTCGCATCACTTCTGGTAGCGGTGATCTCACGCTGACAAATATCGGCGGGCAGACGCAAATCACCACCGGCTCTGGCGACGCCACTCTTTCCTTCCCGAAGGGCGAAGTTCGCATCGAAACCGGCGGTGGCGACGTGCAAATCAATCAGCCCGCCGACGCCGTCACCATACAAACCGGCGACGGTGACGTGGAAATCACCAGTGCCAGCCGGGATCTTCGCGTGCGCACATCCTCCGGCGATATCACCGTCTCCGGCGAGCCGTTTTCGGGAGCCTTCTGGGACCTGCATGCGGGCTCGGGTGATGTGACTCTCAATACTCCACCCTCCGCAAGCTTCGAACTCTATGCCCACTCCTCCTCTGGCGATATCGACGCGCAGATCCCCATCACCATGGAAGGGACCACCGGCGCGCACGAACTCCGCGCGCGCATCGGCGACGGCAAAGCGCACGTCGAAATCTCCACCACTTCCGGCGGCATCACACTGCACTAGCCGCGACCTCCCGCGCCAGCGGACGTCATGGCTCCCTTTCCGCGATACAATCAAGCTGTGCGCTCTCGCTCCCTCGCCGCTGCTCACATCTTTGTAGCCGCCATTCTCCTTTCCGCTCCAGCCACCTTCGCGCAGCAGACCACGACGACGCCTCCACCTGCAAAATCCTCCAAAACCTCTCCTCAAAAAGAAGCTACGGAGAAAACAGCAGCCGCGAACGCGGCTCTTGAAAAAGCAGTTTCGTCCGCCGGGAACGACCGCGCCGCTTTAGTTCGCAACCTGAAGGCTTATCTGAATGAGTATCCCGACGCGCCCCGAAAGGCCGACGTCTACCGCGCTCTGGTCGAATCCTGCCAGCAGCTTCGCGACACTGCTTGTGCTCTCGAAAACGCCGAACGCCTCGTCGCTGTCGACCCGGATGACTACGAAATGATGATGATCGCCGTCGCGATGCTCCAGGAGCAGGGCGACGACGCGAGCCTCACGCGCGCCACAGGCTACCTCACTCGCGTCATCGACCGCCTCGAGAAGGAGACTCCCGACGACCGCTCCGAGCGCGACTCGGTTGAGGAGTGGAAGGATGAGCAGGACCAGACTCGCTCCGGCCTTTACTACTTCCGCGGCCACATCGCAAAGAGGCAGGGCAATTACGACGCCGCGCGCAAGGACTTGCAGACGAGCTATTCAATCGTTGCCAACGCGCTCGCTGCCGATGAGCTTGGTGAGATCGCCGAAGTCCGGCACGATGACGCGCTGGCAATTCAGCAATATCTGCTCGCATTCGTGCTTCCTCGTGAAGGGCCTGCCGGAAAAGTGGACCGTCGCGATGTTCGCTTGTCCCTCGGCAACGTGTGGAAGCAGGTTCACGGCAGCGAAGCAGGCCTGGGCGACGCAATCCTCGCCGCCTACGATCGTCTCTCGCCCGCCCAGGCCGATTCTGGAGCCGCGTCAAAAAATAAAGACGCAAAGTCGCTCTACGATTTTGTGCTTCGCGGAATCGACGGCAAGCCGCTTCCGCTTGCGAGCGAAAAAGGGAAAGTTCTCGTTCTCAGCTTTTGGGCCACTTGGTGCGGCCCCTGCCGCATCGTGGAGCCGGCCGTGGCTCGCATCGCAAAGGATTACACGGGAGATCCCGAGCCTGTGTTTCTCGCTGTGAATATCGACGACGATCAAACACGCGTTGCGCCTTTCCTCGCTGGCGTGAAGTGGGAGCTTCCGGCTGTGTTTGCCGACGGCCTCGACGATTATCTCGGCGTGGAAAGTTTGCCTACGCTCATGGTCGTCGACCGCAGCGGCAACATCACCTATCGCGCGAACGGCCTCGATCCCGCCACGTTTCCTGCTTCACTCGTCGCTGCCATTCAATCTGCTGTGGGCAGCGCCTCGCACGCCGCTCCCACCGCTGCGCACTGAATGCCTTGGCAGCCGTCGCGCTCACTGTTTAATTGCGAACCGCGGCCGATTCCGCCTGCCGCACTGCCTCGTCGCGCACTGCCAGGATCGTATTCACGTGAATCGTAACCGTGTCCGCCACAGCGCGCGCGTATCCTCCCGCCAGTGTAATTACGGCGGGAACTCCTTCGCGCCTCGCGTAGCCGAACACCAGCGCGTCGCGCTTTTTCAGTCCCTCAATCGTCAGCGCCAGCCCGCCCAACTGATCTTCGCGATACGGATCCGCGCCCGCGACGTAGAAAATAATCTGCGGTGAAAAATGCTCGAACGCTTTGTGCAGATGCTTTTCGAGAATCGCCAGGTAATCTTCGTCGCCCGTGCCGTCTTCGAGATTGATGTCCATCGTCGAACGCGCCTTGGGAATCGGATAATTGTTTTCCTGGTGGATCGAAAGCGTGAACACGTTTTCGTCGCCGCGAAAAATCACCGCCGTTCCATTTCCCTGGTGCACATCCGTATCCACCACCATCGCGCGCTCGATGGCTTTGTCCGCCTGCAATCGGCGAATCGCTACTGCGACGTCATGAATCACACAAAATCCCTCGCCGTGTCCCGGGCACGCGTGGTGGAATCCTCCGCCGATGTTCGCCGCCCACCCATCCCCCAGCGCTTTCTGTCCTGCTAGGATCGATCCGCCCGCCGCCATCCAGCACGCCCGCACCATCTCCTGTGAATAAGGAATCTCCATCCGCGCAATTTCCGCAGGCGAAAGCATCCCGCGCCTCAGCTTCTCAACGTAATCCGCCGTGTGCACGCGCAGGATGTCCTCATCCGTCGCAGGCTCAGGCTTCAGCACGTCTTCCGCTGCCGCGTAACCCTCCTCGAGCAACCGCTTGCAGATCAGTCGGTATTTCTGGGAAGGAAACACGTGCGCGCCCAGATTCAGGTCGTACGCGTCGTCATAAACCAACTTGAATGGAAGCATCTGTTCAGCCTACCGCGAAGATTTGCCGGGTACAATTATCCCCCTCATTGCCGTGCAATTTGCACGCGCACGAATCTCGCCGTTGTATGTTAGGCTTTCCCGGATGCGCCGCGTGCACGCCATCACCGTCATCCTTGCGCTCCTTGCCTCTCCTGTGGCCTTACTGGCAAGAGCAATGGACTGCGGCCGATCCTGCTGCGGCATGATGTGCTGTATGCCCCGCCACAGCGTTTCTCCCGCGCAATCCTCCGGCAATACCGCAGCCATCGCTCCGAATTCAGGCGCCGCGCAGGACCGCCCGATACACTGCGCCCTCAAATGCGGCATGGGCCATGACAAGCATACTCAGGACTACGGATTGAACGTCCTGATGCATCCTGGATTTCCGCTCGATGAGGTGTATGTCGCCGCGCCTCCCGCCGCCCGCGCCGCGATTCTCTTCAGCGATCCCCTCATCTCCTTCGCCGTTGTTCCGCCGCCCTACCAGCCTCCGCGTTCCTGACAGCACCTCCTCATCCCAGCAGTGCATTCAAAATCTCAGGAGGATTGCTTTCGTGCGAAAAGTGTCATTTTGCATTCTCGCGGTATTTCTGTTTTTCTTTGCATTCATAGTGCGCTCTGCCACCTTCAGCACCGTCCGCGGCGTCATTCACGACCCGCAGCATCGTCCGATCCCCGGCGCGACGGTCGTTCTCAAAGCGGCCCATTCGGATTGGTCCCAAACCCAGCAGACCAACGATGACGGAGAATTTGTTTTTCAGGCCGTCACCTTGGGCGATTACACGCTTACTATCAGCAAGTCCGGATTCCGGACCGTCACGGAGCCGTTGACCATCATTTCCAATTCCTCGCCCGTCTTCCATTTCCAGTTGCAGATTGAGTCCGGACACCAGACGGCGACAGTCCTAGGCGAGCCGGAAGTCATCGGCACAACGAACACGGTCACACCCACGACTCTCGTCGACCGCACCACCATCGCCGCTACTCCCGGTGCCGACCGCACCAATGCCCTGCAAATGATCACCGACTACGTCCCGGCCGCTTATGTCACCCACGACATGCTCCATATCCGTGGTGGCCACCAGTTCGAATGGCTCATCGACGGCGTGCCGATTCCCAACACAAACATTGCAGCCAACCTCGCGCCTCAGATTGATCCCAAGGACATCGATTATCTCGAAGTCCAGCGCGGCAGCTACGACGCCAGCTTCGGAGATCGCACTTATGGCGTTTTTAACATCGTTCCCCGCACGGGATTCGAGCGGGAAAACGAAGGCGAACTTGTCGTGTCGTTTGGCAACTGGTTCCAGACCAACGATCAGGTCAATTTCGGCGGCCACACCGAGCGGTTCGCCTATTATGCAAGTGTTAATGGCAATCGAAGTAACTATGGCCTTCAGCCGCCCGTCGGCGAGGTCGTCCATGACGCCGAGAACGGCTTTGGTGGTTTCGGCTCCTTTATTTTTAATCACGACTCCGACAACCAATTTCGACTTGTCACTTCTCTGCGCCAGGATTACTACCAGATTCCCATCGATCCGGATCCGAACTCTTCCGGCAACCAGATCTATCCTAGCTACGGCCTTCGCGACGGCGATCGCGAGACCGACGGCTACGCCGCATTCACGTGGCTGCACACTTTCAACCCGAACGTGATGCTCACCGTCTCGCCCTTCTATCACTACAACAAAGCCGACTACATCGCCTCTCCCAACGATGTGCCCGTTATCACCGACGTCAATCTAGCCTCCAATTACGGCGGCGCACAGGCCACACTGAGCGTCAATTTCTGGAAGAACAATCTGCAGGGTGGTCTTTACGGCTTCGCGCAACACGAGAACAACTATTACGCGAACACGTTCACCGATTGCGCCCCCTCTTGCACGAACTATCCTCCTTCCTCCGCAGCCGTAACCGCCGGTCTCACCGAAGCCTTCCTCAGCGACCGCTTCAAAGTCACGTCCTGGTTGACGGTAATCGGCGGCTTGCGCTATTCGCATTTCTATGCGCCTGCCATCGAAGGTCTGCCGGAAGTGGTCGACAACGCAACGGATCCCCGCGTCGGAATCGCCGCTCGGATTCCTCACCTCAACTGGGTCTTTCGCGCCTTCTACGGGGATTTCTATCAGGCGCCTCCGCTCTCCATTCTCACCGGGCCACTCAACAGCCTGACGGAAGATCAGGGATTCGTGTTTGCTCCGATTCGCGGCGAGCGCGACGAGGAACACCAGTTTGGTGTCACGATTCCGATTTTCGGCTGGGCACTCGACGCCGACACATTCCAGACGCGTGCGAAGAATTGGCTCGATCACAGCAATATCGGTGAATCGAACATCTTCTGGCCTCTCACCTGGGATGGCGCGCTGATTCAAACGTGGGAGTTGACCCTTCGCTCGCCGCGGGTCTATCACCGCGCTCAGTTCCACCTCGCCTATGCGAACCAGATCGCTCAGTCGCGAGGGCCCTTCACAGGCGGCTTGGTCTGCCCCACCCCGGCTCCCCCGGATTGCGAACCGGCTCCGGGTTACGGGGCAGCGGATCATGACCAGCGGAACACGCTGAACTTCGGCGTGAACTCGTTCCTTCCCTGGGGCGTGATTGCCTCGACGAACATCTATTATGGTTCGGGATTCTCCAACGGCTTCCCGGACGCGCAATATCCCGGAGACTACCTGCCGCAGCACACGACGTTCGATCTTTCGGTGGGCAAGACGTTCTGGAAGGACTACACCATCTCCGTGACGGCGCTCAACGTCGCCAACCGCCGCGTGCTGCTCGACAACAGCCTCACGTTCGGCGGCTTTCACTACAATGATCCGCGCGAGATTTACGGAGAATTTCGCTGGCACTTTCACTTCTGAAGAAAAACGGAGCGATGAAAACGCGGGAAACAAGAAAAGCTGTCAATTGCTGCGGTCGAGGATGAAGTCGGGAACGGCAAGAAGGGCGCGGCGGTATTCCGTGTCGGGCAGAACGGCAAGCGAATCTTTCGCGCGCGCCGCATAATCGCGGGCGAGTTGCGCGGCACGGTCGAGGGCCCCGGTTTCACGCACCAGCCGCGTGATCTGCTCGGGCTTCACGCTTTCGAACCCGCGCTCTTCGAGCACCTTCGCAACCAGCTTGCGGCCTTCGGCGTGCCCATTGTGCGGCGCGGAATGCTTTGCCTCGGTCTCGAGCGCGAAAATCAGAGGGAGCGTAACCTTGCCTTCTTTCAAATCGCTCAGCACCGGCTTGCCCAGTTGTTCGGGCGAAGCGGTGAAATCCAGAAGATCGTCCACCAGTTGAAACGCGAGCCCGGCGTTGCGTCCGTATTCCGCCAGCGCCGATTCAATTTCCTTGTCCTGCTTCCCGAGCACGGCGCCCAGCCGCGAGCAACCGCTGAAGAGGCAGGCCGTCTTGCGGAAAGCCAACTCGACCACTTCGGTCTCATCAAGATCGATGCGCCCCAGGCAAGTGAGTTGCAGCAGCTCACCCTCGACCATGTTTTGCGTCAGGTCGATCAGAATGTCGAGAATCGTGAAGTTCCGCTCGCGCAGCGCCATTTCAAACGACTGCATGTAAAGCCAGTCGCCCGCGAGCACGCTCATGTGATTGCCCCAGCGCGCGTTGGTGCTCGGGCGTCCGCGGCGCGTCTGCGCGCCGTCGATCACGTCGTCGTGAATCAACGTCGCGCTGTGAATCAGCTCCACCACCGCGCCCAGCCGGATCGCGCTCTCGCCGCGATAGCCACAAGCCCCGGCGGAAAGCAAAAGCAGCGCGGGGCGCAGCCGCTTCCCGCCGCCTTCCTGCAAATAGCTCGATATCTGGGAAACAGGCGCGAACGCGCCTTCATTTTGCGAGGTGATTTCCCGCTCGACCAGCACAAGGTCGTCTCGAACCAGATCGAAGATGCCTTTTGCGAGCTGAACGGCGTACGCCATTCTTCGGCTCTACCCTTTCACTCCGCTGGATTCGGCAGCCTTGGCGATCGGGCCATCCGGGCGGTCGAGCCGGGGTTGCTGTGGCTGCCCGCCAGGAGAGGCTAACCGGAAAAATCTTTCGAAATTATCGGCGGCAAGGCCCGCCATGTCTTCCTGCGTCAAGTTTCTCACATTCGCCAACTCTTTCGCTACCTCGACGACATGCGCCGGCTCGTTGCGTTTTCCCCTTCGCCCCTGGGGCGAAAGGAACGGCGAATCGGTCTCCGTGAAGATCCGGTCCGCGGGAAGTTCCCGCGCCACGTCTCGGACGTGTTGCATCTTCGGATAGGTCACGTTGCCTGCAAACGAAACCATAAAGCCCATATCGAGCCCGCGCTTGGCCTCGTCCCACGTCGCCGTAAAGCAGTGCAAAATGCCGCCCAGCCCCGTCGATTTCCAGTCCTGCTCCATGATCGCCAGGCAATCGTCCCAGGCGTCGCGACAATGAATCACGATCGGCAGCTTTGCGGCGCGCGCCAGTTCCAATTGACGGCGAAAAACCCGTTGTTGCACCTCGCGCGGCGAATGGTCGTAGTAATAATCGAGACCCATTTCTCCCCAGGCGATCACGCGCGGATGCCGCGCCAGTTTTTCAAGCTGCGCGTAGTGCTCCTCGGTCGCGTCCTTCGCTTCGTGCGGATGAATGCCGATGGTCGCGTAAATCCAGTCGTTTTGCTCGGCGAACGGAATCGCGGCGTCCAGCCGGTGCGGCCCCGTGCCGCTGCCGATGGCCAGAATCGTCTCGACGCCTGCCGCGCGCGCGCGCTCGAGCATCGCCGCGCGGTCTTCGTCGAACTGCTCGAACTCTAGGTGCGCGTGTGAGTCGATGATTCTCAATGTTCTACTCGGCAATTACAAAATCGCAACGCTGTCATGTTTCCTTGGCGCCTATCCGTCGCAATTGAGTCGTATCCGCGTCGCTCCCACTTTTTCTCAGCGCCCGGTTTTAATAGTGTGCGGCGGCCTGCCTGCCGCAGGCAGGCTTGACGCCGCTTTGCCTTTGTGTCCACGTCGCCCCGCAAGATAGCTTGCCCTTTAACCCCCGAGGTAAGCCTTTAATTCTTCATCGACTCGCCAAGACGGAAAGGAGAGATCCTTCGGACCCGCACCGTCGGTCCTCAGGATGAAACGCTGCTTTGCGGCGTTTCACTTCACCTTCGCGCCCGGAGCGATCTCGTCCGTAAATGTGCAGAGAATTGGCCTTCCATCCTCGCCATCCGACGCCGCCAAAATCATCCCCGCCGACTCGAGCCCCCGCATTTTCCGCGGCGCCAGATTCGCCACCACCACCAC
>Ga0335072_10000484_pt1 | contig 78428 bp, 57 predicted proteins | sample Lox_Sample_21_FD_206725 | JGI IMG/M metagenome (GOLD analysis project Ga0335072, IMG submission 206725) | Soil microbial communities from Loxahatchee National Wildlife Refuge, Florida, United States - Lox_Sample_2.1 | ecosystem: Environmental > Terrestrial > Soil > Wetlands | place: USA... | reverse complement strand
CCCCTGAGTCTTTCTTCATCAGGTAGCTTGGGTGCCCGATTCAAGCCCGACTTTGGCTTGAGCGGGAGCAGACGGTCCCCATACAACAGCCCCTGGTCCTTGTTCCAGAGCCCGCACCGATACAACAGCCCATAGTCCTCGTCCCGGCACGCCGCCCCATTTTCCCGGGCCAGGTTCACCCCACAGCAAGAAGCAAACTCCCCCGGCAACGACCCGTCCAACGAATCTTTTCCCCAGGGCAGCCCAAAGTACCCGGTCGCGGACCAATTTGAAATCCCGGCTGTCCCGGCACGCCGCCCCATTCCCCCGGCCAGGTTCACCCTACAGCAAGAAGCAAACTCCCCCGGCAACGACCCGTCCAACGAATCCTTCCCCCGGGCAGCCAAAAAGTACCGTATTCGACCCAAATTGAAATTCCCAGCGAAGCCAGTCGTCCGGTTCCGACCAAGGCTGAAATCCCCCTCCACAAACCCGCATTCAGACTCGCCGAATCGACCCGGGACATACCGCCGCGTCACGCGGTCCGGCGTGATCCGGCCCGGTTATCGACTTTTCCCGCGCTCTGTGGAAATTTTGTCAAGACCCCCACATCCGAACCAAAGTAACAAGCATTGATACAAAAGCGTTTCCACGCCAAATTTCCCGTCAAAATCTGGCAGTAAATCCACTCAAACTTGGTATTCTGAACTTATAGAGTAAAAAAAGAAAAAAGCCCGCTCAGGCGGGCTTTTCCTTTGCCCGCAAATGCTGCTCCTTGACCTCCAATTCGAGACCATCGGCCACCGCAACGATCCCGCTTGCTCGCCTCTTTCCGCGGTCCCCTCCGCGCTGCCCCCGATTTCAGAGCCCTCGCGGAAGTACCGCATTTCCTTACCGCCCGCTGTCCAGCGCCCGCTCCCCGCCGGTTTCAGAGCCCCTGAAAACTACCGTCTTTCCCGATACTTGCCGTTCAGAGCCTCTGAAGATCTCGCGTACTTACCTGCAACGGCGGTACTTAGGCAAAAAGTGATTTTTCACTTTTTTCCGCCCAGCCAAAGCTCGGATGCAGGGAACCGCGCCCTTCGTCCCGGCGTACTCTCCTCCGGGAGCCCACGATGAAATCCCTTCTCGCCTTCGCCGCCCTCAGCCTCTGCGCCGTCGCCTCCGCGCAGCAAACTCAGTACGTGCAGGAGCACCCGCTCGCCTCCGGCGGCACCGTCGTCCTCACCATGAACGTCGGCGACGTCAAAATCGTGCCCTCGGGCTCCAGCGGCATACGCCTCGAGATTCACTCCACCCGCTCCGACGTTGACCAGCAAGCCATGGCCTCATGGGTGCGCCGCTTCGATGTGGCCGCCAATCGCGCAACCCTCGAAATCAACATCCCGAAGAAGATGCACGACTGCGACAACTGCAGTACCGACGTCATCCTCTACGTTCCTGAGAAATCCGATCTCAAGGCCGACCTCGACGTCGGCGACCTCACCATCCGCGGCGTCCAGGGCAATAAGGACGTCCACACCGGCGTCGGCGACCTGCGCGTCGTCGTGGCCAATCCCGCCGAATACGGCCATGTCGAAACCCACACCCGCATCGGCGACGTCCACGATGCCCTCAATCAGCATGGCGAAGGCGACGGCTTCCTCGGCCACTCCGAGGACTTTAACCTCAACGGCCCGTATCACCTCCGCGCCTCCACCGGCATCGGCGACGTCCGTATTTCGGAGGATGGGAAGTCCTGAATCCCCACCCGGGGGTCCCGAATCCTCTCTGGAGCCGGTTTGCGGCTCCCGGCGAGGCAAAATCGGCCGTTTCACGATAAAATAAGAGGATTGCAGGAAAGGTTCTGAAGAGAAGAGTCATGGCGAAACAGGGAATTCATCCGAACTACAACGAAATTCGAGTGGTCTGCGCGTGCGGCAACACTTTCACCACGCGTTCCACACACAAAGGCGATATCCACGCTGAAATCTGCTCCAGCTGCCACCCGTTCTTCACCGGCAAGCAAAAGCTGGTCGACACGGCCGGCCGCGTCGAGCGCTTCCGCCGCAAGTACGCCAAAGCGGAGCCGGCTGCGAAGTAAGGCAGTCGAAGCCAGATCAGGCCTCCGCCGCGGCGGGGGCCTTTCTTATAGGATTCGGCTACGAGCTACCCGCTACCGGCTACTGGCTAGGTATGAAGAAACACTGGGACAATCCGATCGAGCACGCCATGCCCAGCGGCACCCGTGTGCCCGCCTCGGTCCGGATCGGCAACGTCACCGTCGCCCCCGCCACCGTCCTGGCTCCCATGGCCGGAGTTACCGACACCGTCTTCCGCCGCTTCATCCGCAACGCCAGTGTTTTCTCGGCTGAAGCCGGCCATCCAGACTCCGTGGATCAGGCCATCACCAACCAGCAGTCCGGCTGCGGCCTCATCATGACCGAGTTCACCTCGGCCGACGGCCTCTCCCGCATGCGCGAATCCAAGCGCAAGCGCTATCTCACCTTCTACGACGACGAGCACCCTATCGCAGCCCAGCTCTTCGGCTCCAACCCCGCCACGCTCGCCGAAGCCGCCCGCATCGTCGAAGAAACCGGCTTCGACATGGTCGACCTCAACCTCGGTTGCCCCGCCAAACGCGTCGTCTCCTGCAACGGAGGCAGCGGCCTTCTGCGCGACCTGCCCCTCATCGCCGAAATCTTCAAAGCCGTCCGCGCCGCCGTCACCATCCCCTTCACGGTCAAGTTCCGCCTCGGCTGGAACGACAACCACATCATCTGCGTCCCGCTCGCCAAACTCGCCGAGGACTGCGGCCTCAATGCCGTCTCCCTCCACGCCCGCACCCGCGAGCAGGGCTACACCGGCCAGGCCCGCTGGCACCACATCGCCGAGGTTAAAGATGCCGTGAAGATCCCCGTCATCGGCAACGGCGACGTCCGCACTCCCGAAGACGCCTGCGCCCTCGTCGCCAAAACCGGCTGCGACGCCGTCATGATCGGCCGCGCCGCCCCCGCCAATCCGTGGATCTTCCGCCAGATCGCCCAGTACACCGCGTCCGGCCGCTACGATCTGCCCACCGAGCAGGACCGCTACCGCATGATCCGGACCTACTTTGAAATGCTGATCGCCGAATCGAATCCCGAGGCCCCCGGCAAGATGAAGCAGTTCGCCTCCTGGTTCACCCACGGCGTCCCCGGCGGAGCCGCCCTGCGCAAATCCATCTACGAATCCCGAACCGGCACTGCCATCCTCGAAGCCGTCGACCGCTTCTTCAGCAGGGATGTGGAGGCTCCCGCTCCGCAGACCGTCGACTGTAACCTGCAGCCTGTAACCTGAGCCCTGCTCTACTTCACCACCGCATCCAGCCTCTGATCGTGCGCCGGAACTTCGGCGCGCTCCGCCCAGGTCCGTTCCACGATCTCGAGCGCCTCTTCCGGATCCCGCGCCACCTGCACCAGCCCGCGATTTTCCGGCTGGATGAAACCCTCGCGCACTGTGGTATCGAGGAACGACAGAAATCCGTCGAAGAAGCCCGCAACGTTGACCAGCACGCACGGCTTGGCATGGATCCGCAGCTGTGCCCACGTCACGATCTCGATGAACTCATCGAGTGTCCCGTAACCGCCCGGCAGCGCGACAAACGCGTCGGCCCGATCCGCCAGCATCGCCTTCCGCTCGTGCATGGTGCCGACGACATGCAGCTCCGTCAGTCCCTTATGATCGATTTCTCGATCCTTAATAATGTCCGGAATCACGCCGACGACAGCGCCGCCCGCAGCCAGTGCCCCATCGGCTACGGCACCCATCGCCCCAACGGTCGCGCCGCCGTAAACCAGCCCGTACCCGCGCTCTGCGATGCGCCGCCCCAGCTCGGTCGCCGCCTTCAGATATTCAGGAGAAGCTCCCGCCGCCGACGCGCAAAAGACGCACACCCACTTCTTCGCACCCATGAGCCGAGTCTATCCGGAGCCGCTGCGGTCGCGAACCCATCACTCCGCCCGGGGGAGAAAACTCATTGGGTCGCCACGTCTCCCGCGATCCGGTCGTATTCCGACTGTGACACCACGCCCTTCCGCACCAGATCGTGCGGCGTGTCGTAGGGCCGGTTCTCAGCAATCCGCCGCGCCGTGGTCGGCGTCACTCCGGGCAGGCTCTCCAGATCCCCGCGCGTGGCCGTGTTCAGATTCACAGCGTCGTCGCCGTTCTTCCCGTTGTGCAGTCCGGCGCGCACCCCTTTGGCCACGTCGTGCGCCTCGCGCTCGGCATTGGCCGCCGCCACCCGCGCATCGGCGGCCGCCTTCCGCGCCGCGACCTTCGCCTGTTCGGTCGCCTCCTGCGCCTGGTGCTGAATCTGCTGGTCCGACTCCTGCCTTGGGCTGCACGAGGCCACCCAGAACAGCGCCATGCACAACCCCAGCGTCGCCGCCACGCGAACTACCCATCCCCCCTGGATTCGTCCCGTCATCGTTCCCGCGCCTCCTGGCTCTTGCATGGAAGGCTTTGAATCCCCGAGAGTTGCCAGACAGTAACGAGGAAAAAGCGAATTTACCCTGTTCAACTCTCCCGCATTAGCGCTAACATTCCCCTCCGGACGGCCCCTCCTGCCCTCCGAGCCCGGACTCTGGGTTGCCTTCACCGGACCCGCCCGGCACCAGGAGCCGGCTCAACCGCTGGAGGTATCGGCCTCACCGGCCTGCCTCAGGTTGCAGCCGGTCAGCGCGACGACCGGCCTCTGCAACGGCTTGCCGGTGTCCCCTGCCTCGACGCGGAATCCGTAACCCGAGGCGCCTTATGACCACCATCATGGGCTTTATGCCGGTTGTCTGGATCGTGTGGGCCGGTGTTATCACCGTTCTGCTCATCCTGCTTGTGTATCGCTCGAACCTCACCCGCTATGAAGAGGATCAGATTTTCCTGGACGACTCCGGCAGTCACCAGAAAAAGGAGCAGGAAGATCTTCTGGTCCGCGTGAACAAAATCCAGCCGTTCATCCACGTCGTCACCGGTGTCACCTGTGTCCTAACTGCGGGCATCCTCGGTGTGTACGTGTGGGATGCGCTGCAGCACCTGATGTAGCTGCCAACCCGCCGCTGTCGCGCCGTGGCAAATCGCTTTCACCCTCTCCCGCAGGGGCCGGAACCCTCCCCCAACGGATTCTTCCGGCCTGCTGCCTCGCCTGTCCTGCGACCCGCCTCCGGTATCATCCAATCGCGGAAGTTTCCGCTTCCCGCCGTACCTCTCTTTCATATTTTTAAATTTCCGGGAGAAGCTCATGATGGTCCGCCGGCGGGTTTCCGCCTGCCTTGTTTTCGTCTCCTGCCTCGTCGCAATCGTCGCCGCGCCGGCGCAGAAACCTCCGTCTCCTTACGAAACCGTCCATCCCATCATCGGAACCGCCGGCGGCGGCAACACCTTTCCCGGCGCTACGCTGCCCTTCGGCATGATCCAGTGGAGTCCCGATACCGGAACCGACGGCTGGTACCGCTACGACGCGCACCGCATCTACGGCTTCTCCCTTACCCACCTCAGCGGCGCCGGTTGCACCCTGTACGCCGACTTTCCCGTCCTGCCGTTTGCCGGCAAGCTTACCGTCAGCCCGCACAAGGACCGCGACCGCTATACCGTCTCCTTCGACCATGCGCACGAAATCGCCCATCCCGGCTACTACGCGCTCACCCTGGCCAACGGCACTCAGGTTGAAATCACCGTCACCGACCGCGCCGGCATCGCGCACTTCCACTTTCCCGCCGGAGTTCGGGCCCGCCTGCTCGTCAACGCCGGCGGCAGCGCTAACTCCGGCATCATCGATAAACAGCCTACCAACCCGGCCCGCTCGCAGGATGGCTTTGTCATCCGGCTGGTCGGCGATAACGCCCTGGAAGGAACCGTCCACAGCGGCAGCTTCTGCGGCTGGTCCGATCAATACGTCCTCCACGTCGCCATGCAGTTCCAGCAACCCTTTGTTCAGACCGCGATGTGGAACAACGACACCGTCGACGCCGCCGCCCATACAGAAACCGCGCCCCATGCGGGCGCCTGGCTTGACTTCGGCAACCAGCGCGACGTCACCATGAAAGTCGGCCTCTCCTTCGTCAGTGTCGACAACGCCCGCGCGAATCTGGCCGCAGAAATCCCCGCGTGGGATTTCGACGCCGTTCATCAGGCGGCTCAGCAGCGGTGGTCCAACACCCTCAATCGGTTCGAGATCCAGGGAGGCACGCCGCAACCGCGCACCATCTTCTACACGGGCGTCTACCACATGCTGCTCGCGCCCAACCTCTTCAGCGATCGCAACCGCGAGTACATCGGATTTGACGACAAGATCCACCGGCTCTCGCCCAACCAGCAGGCACAGTACGCCAATTACTCCGACTGGGATATCTACCGCGACGTCGTCCAGTTCCAGGCTTTGCTCGATCCTGCCCGCTCCTCTGACATGGCTCAGTCCCTCGTCAACGATGCCGAGCAGTCCGGCTGGCTCCCCCGCTGGCCCGCCGCCAACGATGTCACCTACGTGATGGGCGGCGATTCGCCCGCGGTCCTGCTGTCCGACATGTATGCCTTTGGTGCTCGCACCTTCGACACACAACAGGCGCTTCACTTCATGCTGAAAGCCGCCACCCAGCTCGGCAATGGTCCCCACGGCCAGCCCGAGCGGCTCTATCTTGAAGACGAACTCAAGCTCGGCTATGTCCCCATCGACCACGACACCCTCGACGCGTCCCGCACTCTCGAATACGCCAGCGATGATTTCGCCGTCGCGCAGATGGCGAAAGCTCTCGGCGACACTATCGATTCCGAAGCTTTTATGAAGAGGGCGGGGAACTGGCAGAACCTCTTCGATCCGTCGACGAAGTGGATCCGTCCCAAAAATTCCAACGGAACATGGCTCCAGGGCTTCGACTCCGAGCGTTCGCTCCCCAAACGTCCTGACGCGCCGGTCGCCACCGATCAGGACGGCTTCGAGGAGGGCAACACCTGGCAGTATTCCTTCATGATCCCCTTCGACTATCCGCGCCTCATTCACGACATGGGCGGCAATGCGGTCTTCGTCCCGCGCCTCGACCGCTTCTTCTCGAAACTCATCTGCTGGGGCGAGCCCTGCTTCAACATGGCGAATGAGCCTGACTTCGTCGTGCCCTACGCCTACGAATACACCGACCAGCCGTGGAAGACCGACGATGTCGTCACCCGTATCGAGCAGCAGACCTTCGGCACCGGCCCCGACGGCATCCCCGGCAACGACGACCTCGGCGCCACCTCCGGCGTTTATGTGTGGAACGCGCTCGGCCTCTATCCCGGCGTTCCCGGCGTCGCAGGATTCTTCCTCGGCACGCCGATGTTCGACAAGGCAACCGTGCATTTTGCCAACGGCCGCACGCTCGTGACTCATCGCACCGGTAACGGCGTCTACGTCAACGCCATCACCGTGAATGGCCAGGTCTACAGCAACCTGTGGCTCCCGCTCCACAGCATGCCGCCCAACGCAACAACCACGTTGGACTACACCGTGCAGGCAGCCGAGCCGACCTCGACCCACCTGCAATCGCCGCCGGATTTCCGGCCGTGAGAAAGGAAGGGTCGGGCAGGGAATCGCGCATGCGGACTTATCGGACAACTCCACGGACGGCTCTGACTCTCGGACTGCTTTGCGTTGCGTGCGGACCCCTCCTGGCTCAATCCGGAGTTCCCGCAGCCACCTCGCGTCTTGCGCCGGTCACGGTCCAGCCCGCGCCCGAATCGCCGCGATATCGCGCTCTGCAGCAGAATCTCGCTCAGGGCTGGAACACCTGGGACGTGCACAGCGTCACCACCCATGTCCTGCTGCCGCAAGGCATCGCCATTCACCTCGGCCTGAAACACAACTCCGCCGAGAACAGCGACGCGTTTCTCAGCGACGCGCTTATCGGGCGCCTCACCCCTGGCGCCGAACAGGTCACCCCTGGCCCGCATGCCTGGGACGGCCGCTACACCGATCTGACAATCGCATGGAAGAGCCACCGCTGGCGCATCCAGAGCGCTCACGCTAACGATGCCGGAACCGAGCTCGTCCTGCTGGTGACGCCGCTCCCGTCCGGGCAGACGTCCGCACTTCCGCCGACGTTGATCGTCAGCATTGACTACCTCTGGAACTACGTCGGCCATACCGTCCCGGGTTCCGATTCCATCACAGCGTCGAGCGGTCTCGGCAGCGCCGAGGTCTACTGCACCTGCGCGCCTCCCGGTTCGCTGCGCCAGAACGAGAAGATCGATGTTCCGGTGTCTTCACCGTACTTCGCCGCCGACCTCACCGGCCCGGTGGGCGTGAGCACCGGCAAGCGCCGTACCCTCGCCGAGATCGAGTCCATCGTCGCGCGCCAGCAACATGCCTACGGGGAATCTGTCGCCGCCGCAGGCACAAAAGGTCCAATTCTCGACGCCATCCAGACCACCCTCGGCTGGGACACCATCTACGACCCCTCCCACGAACGCGTCATCTCCCCGGTCAGCCGACTCTGGAGTGTCAGCTGGGGCGGCTACGTCCTGTTTGACTGGGATACCTTCTTCGCCGCCACCCTGGCGTCCCTCGGCGACCGCGATCTCGCCTACGCCAACGCCCTCGAAATCCTGCGCGAGGAGACTCCCGAAGGCTTCGTTCCCAACTACGCCCGTGCCGGCAACTGGAAAAGCTCCGACCGCTCCGAACCGCCTGTCGGCTCCATCACCGTTCTCGGCCTCTATCGCCAGTTCCACGACCGCTGGTTTCTTCAGGATGCGTATGCGCCGCTCCTCCGCTGGAATCGCTGGTGGGACCAGCACCGCCAGGTCCAGGGCTACCTCGCCTGGGGCAGTGATCCCGATAATGAGCCGGTCAATCTGGACGACACCTCGCGCGGCACGCATCAGGGCGCGGAATACGAATCCGGCCTCGACAACAGCCCCATGTACGACGGCACGTTCTACAACCCGCAGAGCCACCTCATCGAAACCGCCGACGTCGGCCTGATGAGCCTTTACATCGCTGACTGCGATGCGCTCGCCGAGATTGCCGGCATCCTCGATCGCCCCGAAGATCAGAAAGAACTCGCCGCCCGCGCCACCCGCTATCGCGCCAGCCTCGCGACCCTATGGGATCCGCAAAAAGGCATCTTCCTCAACAAGGATCTCCACACGGGCCGCTTCAATACTCGCCTCTCGCCCACAAACTTTTATCCCCTGCTCGCCCGCGCCGCCACACCCCAACAGGCCCGCTCCATGATCGACAAACACCTCCTCAATCCGCAGGAGTTCTGGGGCCGCTGGGTCATCCCCTCCATCGCCCGCGACGATCCCGCTTTTCATGATCAGAATTACTGGCGCGGCCGCATCTGGGGACCGATGAACTACCTCGTCTATCTCGGCCTCCGCAACTACGATGATCCGGACGTTCGCCGGGATTTCGCGCAGAAGTCGTATGACCTGTTTCTCCAGGAGTGGCGCGAACATCGCCATGTGCACGAGAACTACAACGCCATCACCGGCTCCGGTGACGACGTGAGCAGCAGCGATCGCTTCTATCACTGGGGTGCTCTGCTGGGTTACATCGAGTACCTGGAGCAAACCCCGCCAGTCCGCTGAGCGCCCGGCGTCGCGCACCGACGCTACGGCGAGACCGTTTCGCTTTCCGTTTCCAGGATTCCCGTAGGCAGCCCATCGATGCTCACCGAGTTTTTCGCCTGCCAGTACTCCTGCAGCCCCGACTCGCCCTTGTTCGCCGCCCACTGGTCCAGGTTCGGCCGCTCGCCGACGTAGGAAAACAGCGGCACCCCAAAGCCGCACGATGTCTGCACCATCTCCACATCGAGCACGACAATCTGGCGCGCGCCTGGTCGCTCCTCACCGCCAAACGCCGAAGCCAGCAGCTCGCCATACTCGGCACCGCCGCGCCGCAGCACGCGTCCGTGCCCATACAGCCGCAGGATCACCGGCGCTCCCTCGAATGCGCAGAACATCAGCGTCAGCCGCCCGTCCGCGCGCAGATGCGCCGCCGTCTCGTTGCCGCTGCCCGTTACATCGAGATACGCGACCCGCTGCTCGCTCAGGATCCGCAGCGCCGCTCCATCCTTCGGCGAGACATTCACCCGCCCGTCACGCGCAGCCGACGCAGTAAAGAAGATGCGCTGCCGCTGAATGAACTCCTGATGCGGCGCTTCCATCGACGCGAATCGCTTTCCCATCGTGAACTCCTCAGGCCGATGCTTCAGCCCTGCTCCAGCCGCGCCTGCAGCCTGTCCCGAACCTTCGGCCACTCCGCCGCCAGAATCGAGTACCGCGCCGACATCCGCGGAGTGAAATCGCTGGCCAGCCGATACGCTCTCAGGATGCCTTCAAACTTTCCCCCGATACGCTCGATCGCCGCCCGGCTCTGCGCATTGCGCTCATCGGTATGCAGAACCACCCGATGCACCTTCCATGCCTCGAACGCGTGGCGCAACATCAGCAGCTTCGCCTCAGTGTTCGCCGCCGTGCGAATCGCATCCCGCGTCAGCCACGTATAGCCGATCTCGCACACATCCGGCGTCTTTCGCCCATGATGCTCATAACCTTCCGGCCACGCCCACCATTCCATGTCGAAATACCGCGTCGTCCCGATGATCTTTCCCGTCTCCGCCGATCGCGTCACAAACGGCATCGCCGTCCCGGCATCGCGTGCCGCCAGCGCGGTCCGGAGATACCGGGCCATCGCCTCTTCCCCCTGCGGAACAACCGTCCACTGGTAGATCGAAGGATCGACCGCCGCCGCCGCCGCCAGATCCGCGGCATGGGCCGGCTGCAGCGGTTCCAGCCAAACATACTGCCCACGGAGCTCAAAAGGTTCCAGTCTCATGGTGTTGTCCAGAGATTAACCCGTCCGTTGCCTCTGCAACAAAGTGGGCTGCCTGTAAAGATTCCTGTCGTACCCTTGCCAGAAGCCTTTGCCTGCGCTGGCTCGTTATAATGGGAGATGTCGAAAGAGCAATTTCTTTCCATTTTCTACTGAAGGGACCACCGCCACATGGCGACCACCAACGCCGGCGCCCCGTCTGCGCAGGGCGAACCGGGTGCAGAAAAAGCTGCTCCTCCCAAACCTGTCGTTAACGATTTCAGTATCCAGGTAGCCACCGTCAATGGCTCCGGGTCCCAGTCCGCGAACAGCGTGCTGCTGCGCAGCATCTTCGCCATGGGCGTCCCGGTTAGCGGCAAGAATCTCTTCCCGTCGAACATCGCCGGCCTGCCCACCTGGTACACCATCCGCGCCAGCAAGTACGGCTACGTCGCGCGCAAAAAAGAAATCGACATCCTCATCGCCATGAATGCCGAGACCGCCCGTGAGGACATCCTCTCCCTGCGGCCCGGCTCGGTCGCCATCTATGAGGAATCGGCCAACCTGAAGCAGTATCGCGACGACGTCACCTGCTATCCGGTGCCCTTCGACAAGATCACCGCCGCGGTCTGTCCTGAAGCCAAGCTGCGCAAGCTGGTCAAGAACATGATCTACGTCGGCGTGGCCGCGCAGATCCTTTCCATGGACATGAAGGCTGTCGAAGCGTCCCTGCGCAAGCAGTTTGCGAAGAAGCAGAAGGCCGCCGACCTGAACTGGGCCGCCGTCGAAGCCGGGTTCAATTACGCTGCGCAGTCGCTCACCAAGCAGGATCCGTTCCAGCTGGAGCGCATGCACGCCACCGAAGGCAAAATCATCATCGACGGCAACGCCGCCTGCGCCCTCGGCGCGATGTTCGCCGGCGTCACCGTCGTCACCTGGTATCCCATCACGCCTTCCTCCTCCGTCGTCGAACAGCTCATCGACTTCCTTAAGAAGTACCGCGTCGAGCCCGACGGCAAAGCCAGCTTCGCCGTGGTTCAGGCCGAAGACGAGCTCGCCGCCATCGGCATGGTCCTCGGCGCCGGATGGGCAGGCGCTCGCTCCATGACCGCCACCTCCGGCCCCGGCATCTCGCTCATGGCGGAATTCGCCGGCCTCGGCTACTTCTCCGAACTGCCCGGCGTCATCTTCGACATTCAGCGCGTCGGCCCCTCCACCGGGTTGCCGACCCGCACAGCGCAGGCCGACCTGCTCTCCATCGCCGTTCTCTCGCACGGCGACACGAAGCACGTCATGCTCCTGCCTGGCAGCGTGATGGAGTGCTACGAGTTCGCCGGCGCCGCCTTCGATCTGGCTGAGCATCTCCAGACTCCGGTCTTCGTCCTCTCCGACCTCGATCTCGGCATGAACAACTGGATGTCCGATCCGTTCAGCTATCCGGAGAAGCCTCTCAACCGCGGCAAGATCCTGACCGCCGAGGACCTCAAAAAGCTGGGCGAGTTTGCCCGCTACAAGGACGTCGACGGCGACGCGATCCCGTATCGCACCCTCCCCGGCACCGACCACCCCAAAGCCGCCTACTTCACTCGCGGCTCCGGCCACAACGAGAAGGCTCTCTACTCCGAGCGCCCCGAGGATTACCAGAACCTGATGGAGCGGCTGGCGCGTAAGTTCGACACCGCCCGCACCCTGGTTCCCGCGCCCGTCGTCGTCCAAACCGGCAAGTCAAAAGTGGGCATCATCGCCTATGGCACCTCCGACTTTGCTGTGATGGAAGGCCGCGACCAGCTCAAGAAGGAATACGGCCTCGAAGTGGATTACCTCCGCATCCGTGCCTTCCCCTTCAATAAGGATGTGCACGACTTTGTTGCCTCGCACGACCGCGTTTACATCGTCGAGCAGAACCGCGACGCGCAGATGCTGAGCCTTCTGAAGCTCGATCTGCCCGCTGACCAGACGCCGCGCCTGCGCAGCGTCCGCCACTTCAACGGACTGCCCATCGACGCGCGCTCCGTTACCGACGAAATTGTTCTGCAGGAAGGAATCTGAGGCGCCGCCCTCCGAGACGAATCGATGGTCAACCCCAATCAAATGCATCCAGAGACCGAAAAGGTCTCACAAAGGTAGAAAAACATGGCAGCCACCGCAACTCCGACCCCCAAAACCAACCGCATCGGCCTGCCCGTCCTCGAGTATCGCGGCAGCAAGACCACGCTCTGCGCCGGCTGCGGCCACAACGCCATCTCCGAGCGCATCATCGACGCCATGTATGAAATGGGCGTCCAGCCCGAGCGCGTCATGAAGCTCTCCGGCATCGGCTGCTCCTCCAAGAGCCCCGCCTACTTCATGTCCCGCTCGCACAGTTTCAACAGCGTGCACGGACGCATGCCCTCAGTGGCCACTGGCGCTCTGCTGGCCAACAAAACCATGATGGGCATCGGCGTTTCCGGCGACGGCGACACTGCCTCCATCGGCGTCGGGCAGTTCGTTCACCTCATGCGCCGCAATTTGCCCATGATCTACATCATTGAGGACAACGGCGTGTACGGCCTCACCAAAGGCCAGTTCTCCGCCACTGCCGACATCGGCTCGAAGCTCAAGACCGGCGTCATCAACGATCTGCCCGCCATTGACACCTGCGCGCTGGCCATCCAGCTCGGAGCCACCTTCGTCGGCCGCTCTTTCTCCGGCGACAAGAAGCAGCTCCTCACCATGCTCAAGGCGGCCATCGCTCACCGTGGCACCGTGATGCTCGACGTCATCTCGCCCTGCGTCACCTTCAACGACCATGAAGGTTCCACTCGCAGTTACAAATACATGCAGGAGCACGAAGAGGCCATCAGCGAAGTCGGCTTCGTCCCGCACTTTGAGGAAATCGACGTCGAATACGATCCCGGCACCACTCTCGACGTCAAAATGCACGACGGCTCCAGCCTGCGCCTCCGTAAGCTCCACGAGGACTACAACCCCACTGATCGCGCTGCCGCCGTCCACGCCCTGATGGAAGCGCACGCGAAGGGTGAAGTCCTCACCGGCGTCTTCTACATCGAGACCGGCAAGCCCGCCTTCACCGATCTGCTCAACCTGGTCGATGAGCCGCTGGCCACCCTGCCCCAGTCCCGCACCCGTCCCTCAAAGCAGGTCCTCGACGAGATCATGACCCGCCACATGTAGCTGCCGGCCGCGCGGGCGCACAATGGTCTCAATGGCAAGAGGCGCGTCCCGGAACGCGCCTCTTGCCTTTCCGCCAGATAGAAAGATGGGACCAGAACACCACCCCACCCCGCTGGGAAACGCCGGGTTCACCCCACAGCAAGAAGCAAAAGCCTCTGCCGTGGAAACATCAACAGGAATTGCCGCTCGCCTCGCTCGTGGGTAATGGATTTCAATCACAGAATATCCGTTTTGAAACTGCGCGCCGTCGGTACGGCGTGAGTGGGCCATACCCTCACGCGAAATCCCGCGAACATGGCTACGAATTCAGGCTCGAAGCAAGCGACGCGGGCGTATCGTGGTGTTCTCGAGGGGGCCCGGTGGTCCGACCGTTTTTCGTCGCATTGTTCGCCCTGCTGCTGTCGTCCGCGCTCCGCGCCGAACGCATGACCGTCTCGCAGTTCCGCGCCATGCTCGTCACGGAAGCATCCGCTCGCAAATCCGACGCGAAAATCGCGGACAAGATCGGCAGTGTCGACCTTTCCGAGCAGCTGACGCCTGTAACCCTCAATCAGATTCGATCCCAGATCAACCCCGGACCCAAAACCTCCCAGGCGCTCGCACTACAGAGCGATCTCTCCGGCTTTCTCGACCCACCGGACAGCGAGCGCCCTGACCAGGCTCCTCCGGATCCCTCGGCACAACGGCGCATGCTGCGCCGGGCCGTCGAATTCGCGGATCTCACCCTCCATCGCATGCCTGATTTCCTCGCCACCCGCATCACCCGCGTCTTCGACGACAGCCCCCTGATCGTCTCTGACGCCGGCTGGTATCCCGCCCACACGAACCTCCATCCGGTGGGCGCCTTCAGCGAACCCATCACCTATCGAAACGGTAAGGAGGTCTTCGATCTCAGCTCTGGGCGTCAGGCGCCCTCTTCTCCCAGTGGCCTTACCAGCAGCGGCGAATTCGGCCCGATCCTGGCGACGGTAATCAACGATGCGGCGCGAGGCCAAATGACGTGGCGCTACTGGCAGCAATCGCCGGCCGGCAGGGTTGCGGTCTTCCGCTTCGATGTCCCCTCGTCCGCCTCTCACTATCTGGTCGGATTCTGGGTCGGCGCTCCCACCACCAGTTTCGACCGCCACATCAACGATTCGACTTCGGAGAGCAACTGCTACCGCGGCGCGCCAGGCTATCACGGCCTGCTCTCCATCGATCCCTCCACCGGAAACATTCTGCGCATCGCCATTCAGGCCGATCTGCCCCGCTCCGAGCGACTGGGGCGCGCTGACCTTTTTGTCGACTACGGCTCCGTCCGCATCGGCGGCCGCGCGTGGATTTGTCCGGTCCACAGCGTGGCCGTCTCGCTCATTCACTTTCCCGAAGCCAGTCCTGCGCGCTCCATGCTCTGTGTCAACGACGTCTCGTTTGCGGCCTATCATCGCTTCGGTGCAGACGTCCGCGTTCTCCAATAAGCCGCCTCCCCCCTCCGGCCCCTCAGCCTCTCGAGGGGTGCATGACTGAACCCCAAAAGGCCGCTCTTCTTTACCAAAGAGAGGCGCGGCTCGAGGCGCGCCTCTCTCTAATCCCTAAACCCCATAGCCCTAACCCAGGCCTTCACGCCGCCTTCGCCGCCCCTCCACTCAGCCTCTCAATGATTGCCCGGCTGAATGCCGCAAGATCGTCCGGCTTGCGGCTGGTGATGAACTGCCCGTCGATCGCTACCTCCTGATCCACCACGTTCGCCCCGGCATTTCTCAGATCCGTGCGAATCGACGGCCACGAGGTCACGGTCTTCCCCTTCAAAACGCCGGCTTCCGCCAGCATCCACGGCCCGTGGCATATCGCCGCGATCGTCTTCCCTGAAGAGGAAAAGTCCTTCACAAACTGGACCGCCTTCGGCTCCATGCGCAGATGATCCGGATTGATCACGCCGCCCGGCAGGATCAGCGCATCGTAGTCCTGGGCCTTCGCCTGATCCAGCGTCTTGTCCACTTTCACGCTGTCGCCCCAGTCTTTGGTTTTCCAGCCCCTGATCGCTCCGCCCTTTGGCGACACAATCTCGGTCGTCGCCCCGGCGCCCTCCAGCGCCTTCTTCGGCTCGCCTAGTTCCATCTGCTCAAATCCGTCGGTCGCCAGAATGGCAATGCGCTTTCCCCGCAAACTCTCCGCCATCGTAAGAATCCTCCTGTTCTACCGGTTGCGATCTATGTTCATAGGACGAAGGCTGCCCGCGCCTGCGTTGCCAATTTTTTCTGTTCTCCGGACTGTAACAATCAAAGGATCGAAATCGTGTACAGTTCCGGGGGGTAACGAATCGACAATCACACGGAGGAATTTCATGTCGAACCGATTCTGGGCTGCGACGATCGCAGTGGTAGCGCTGGGTGGTCTGAGCGCCTGCAACTCGTCCAACAATGCCAATAACAACGTCGCGCTTTCAGGAGCCGGCAGCACGTTCATCAATCCGGTTATGACCCGGTGGACCGCCGATTTCTCCCAGGCGCACCCCAATGTCCACATCAACTATCAGTCCATCGGTTCCGGCGGCGGCATTCAGCAGGTCAAAGCAGGCACCGTCGACTTCGGCGCCTCTGACGTCGCCCTCAAGGATCAGCAGCTGGCCGGCATGTCCCCCGTCGTGCAGATCCCCGAAACCGCTGGCCCCGTCTGCATTACCTACAATCTGCCCGGACTCACCCAGCCGCTCCGCCTCTCTCCGGAAGCGCTCGCCGGCCTCTTCCTCGGCAAGATCAAGACCTGGAAAGATCCGCTGCTGGCCAAAGATAATCCCGGCGTCAAGCTGCCTTCCAGCGCCGTCATCATCTCTCACCGCTCCGATGGATCCGGCACCACGGGCATCTTTACGGAATATCTCTCCGCCATCAGTCCCGAATGGAAGCAGAAGGTTGGCTCCGGCACCGCCGTCAGCTGGCCCACCGGCATCGGCGGCAAAGGCAGCGAAGGCGTCACCGGCAATATCCGCAACTCGCCCGGCGCCATCGGTTACGTGGAACTGAGCTACGCGCAGCAAAATAATCTGCCCACCGCGCTCATCGGCAACCAGGCCGGCAAGTATGTCGCCGCCACGGCCGCCGGCACCACCGCTGACATCGCGGCCTTCGCCGACCAGATCAGCAAGGATCCCCGCGATCCCATCGTCAACCCGCCGGCCAATGCGCCCGACGCTTATCCGATCTCCGGTCTCACCTTTTTGATCATTCCCAAAGATGGTCCGGACAAGGCGAAGCGCACCGCTCTGAAGCAGTTCATTCAGTACATCATCACGGATGGACAGGCGACGGCAGGAACCCTGAACTATGCTCCGCTGCCCGACAGCGTCAAGCAGTACGACCAGCAGCAGCTCCAGTTGCTGACGGCCGCCGGCCAGCCGATCAGCTAGACCCTGCAGTGTTTCAGGGGCGCGCGGAATCGTCCGCTCGCCCCTGCGCGTTCCCTCCTAAAAGCGGTACGCGAACCCCGCCGAGAGAATGGGGAAGAAGCGTGCGTCCGCTGCATCGTTGGCCAGCTTCTGCTGCTGGGCCACCACGTTGGCGTGGATGGTCGGATCGGTCGCCACGTCCGCGCAGTACGGCGCGCCTTCGTAGGTGTAGCAGGCCGTCCCGTTCAGATTGAGCACCACTTTCGGATCTCCGACATAGGCGAAGCCCAGCTCCACCGGAACGCTGAAGTGGCGCCCGCTGCGTGGAATCAGGTTGCCCCAGCCCACCGTCAGCTTCGGCGCCGCTTTATTAAAGGTCACGCTGCCGTTGCCGCTCACCGGATCCGAAGCGCTGCTGGTATAGGTCGTGCCGTTCAGGGTGAAGGTCTGTCCCGCAGGCACATTGGCGTTCCCGGTCACCTGGTTGCCGTTATAGAGCAGCGCGCCCGGGCTGATGTGGAAGCTCTTCGCCCACGGGAAGTAATCAAGGCTGGCCTCCGACGACCGAAAGCGCAAATTTGCGTTGTACGTGATGCCGTCGCTGGTCAGCGTGTCGGTGTAGTTGAAGAAGTTCCCGCCCGCCCGCAGGTTCAGATGCATCGAGAGGGGCGTCGCCGCTTCAAAGCCGATGCCCAGGACTCCGACCTTGGCGTCCACCGCCACCGTCGAGAAGGCGATAGGCCGGGTACTCGATCCGGGAGGCGCATACACCGTTCCTCCCGAGTTAGGGCTGTCGCCCGCCAGCAGCGAAGGCGTCAGCTGCGACGAAGAACTGGGCTGCGCCATGGCGGCTGGCACAAGCCCGGACAACGAGAGAGTCAGAATTACGGCAAAGTGGCGATGCATGGGGGAGGGTCTCCAAACGTTGAGATTCCTGCGTTTAGCCCCGCTCCAATGGCGGCATTCCGTGTCTTCCATTGGCCTTTTCATCCGCGCAGAAAGAGTCCGGGAGGTCTCGGGAAAAGGCGCTATCCGCTTTATCGAGCGTGGCTTACGCGAACTACCCCTAAAGTAAGTTACTCACGGGGTGCGGACAATGACACGGGAGTGGTATCCGGCAGGACTTTCGGTCCAAGGCGCTCCCGCAGCTGATCGGCGATCCCGGCGAGCGTCCGCAATCGATTCTCCAGGTTAGGCGGTAAACCCTTCTCTTGGAGAGCCAGACGAGACTCCAGCAGGATGCCGGTCACCGCGTTCTTTAACGCCGCATCCACGGACGCCGCCGCGGCCACCGTCGCCAGCTGCTGCTCCCTCTGCCGCCGCGCCAGCGCCGTCCGCATCTCTCGTTCCAGACGCGGAACCCCCGCCAGCGCGAAGTTGATCTGCAGAGGAATCGCCAGCCCCGTGTGTCGCCAGATCAGTTCCGTTCCCTGCGGATCGGCCTCCGCCAGAATCTGATCCAGTACCACCAGGGCATAGCTCCTTCTCTCCAGCAGTCGCATTGCCCCGGTGCGCGTGGCGGCCACCTCCACCGTCAGCCCCAGCTTCCGCGCCAGCGCTGCCGCGATCTCCTCCACTCCGTCGGCTGCCGTAACGATCAGAGCCCCCGACGGCGAGGCCATTGCCAGCGACGAAGCTTCCTCCCGCCTTGCGCTCATGGCGTCACCCCGTATTCCTTCAGCTTGCGGTACAGCGTGGTCTTGCCGATGTCCAGCAGCCGCGCGGCCAGCAGCTTGTCACCGTTCACCTGTTCCAGCGTCGTCAGAATCGCCTCCTTCTCCCGCTCCGCCAGCGTCAGCACCTCGCGAACCTCGTCCGCCTCCGGTTCGCGGGGCTTTCGCCGCGCGGTCGCCGCCTGCTTCCAGGCGTCCTGAATGCTGGTGCTCATCTCTCCCATCTCGATCACGTCGCCGGAACAGAGATTGCACGCGCGGTCGATCGCATTGGCCAGCTCGCGGATGTTCCCCGGCCATGCATAATCCACCAGAAACGCCAGCGTCTCCGCGCTCAGCCGAAACGTGCGCCTCATCTCGCGGCTGTTGCGCTCCAGAAAATGCGCGGCCAGCAGCGGTATATCTTCTTTGCGCTCGCGCAGCGGCGGCAGCGTCAGCTTCACCACGTTGAGGCGATAGTAGAGATCCCGCCGGAACTTACCCTGCTCCACCATCTCCGGCAGATTCTGGTGCGTCGCAGCCAGAATCCGCGCCCGGATAGGAACCGCGTGATTGCCGCCCAGCGGACGAACTTCTTTTTCCTGCAGCGCGCGCAGCAGCTTGGCCTGCAGATCCAGCGGCAGCTCGCCAATTTCGTCCAGAAAGACGGTGCCGCTGCCGGCCGCCACCATCAGGCCGTCGTTCGGCCGATGCGCGCCGGTAAAGGCGCCCTTCACATGCCCGAACAGCTCGCTCTCGATCAGCGTTGGCGCCAGCGATCCGCAGTCCACCGGCACAAACGGCTTGCCCGCTCCCATGCCATTGGCGTGGATGGCGCGCGCCACCAGCTCCTTGCCCGTTCCGCTCTCTCCCAGAATCAGCACCGGATGCGTGCTCTGCGCCACCCGCGCCAGAATCCGGAACAGCTTCTCCATCTCCGGGCCCTCGCCCAGGATGTCGCCCATCCCATGGCTCGAGCGCAGCCGTTCGCGCAGATTCCGGCTGGCCGTGTCCACCGTCATCCGTTCCGACTGTCGCCGCAGCACCGCGCCCAGTTCTTCGGCCGAGAAGGGCTTCACCAGATAATCGCTGGCCCCGAAGCGCAGCGCTTCCAGCGCCAGCTCCACCGTCGATGCCGACGTCATCCAGATCACCGCCACATCCGGACGCATCTGCCGCAGCTCGATCAGCAGTTCGCAGCCGGGGCCGGTGGCCACGGTTTCGTCCACCAGCACGATGTCCACGCCCCGCGCCAGCAGCAGTCCGCGCTCGCGCTCAGAGAATTCGGCTTCGTGCGCCACCATTCCCTGGCTGGCGGCAATCTCACAGCACGCGCGCCGGATCGAGGGGTCGTCGTCCGCGATCAGAACGTGCAGGGGAGCGGTTTCCCGAACAAGTGAAAGAGGCATCAAGTGGCCCGTACCGCGGAACAATTCTGCTTCCCATCGTCGCATCATTGCCGGTCAATCTCCCCGCCTGGAGCCCATTCCGAAGGTAAGTCACCCATTACGCATGTAACGGGCAGCTCGATCTCCATCCGCGCACCGCCCCTGGGCGAAGCGCTGGCTTTCACCCGCCCGCCCGCCTTCTCCACCAGCGTGCGCACGATATTCAGCCCCAGTCCGTGATGCGGCGTCTCCGGCCACGCCCGTCCCGACTGCCGCGTCGAGAAACCCGCCTCGAAAATCCGCTCCCGGAATTCCTCCGGAATCCCCGGCCCATCGTCCTCCACCGTCAGCAGCACCTCCGGCGCATGCTCGTCTTCGCCCAGAACGATATCCCCCCAAAGCCGCGCCGCCTCTTCCTCGCTCAGCAACTCCTCGTGATCCACCGTCCACAGGAAGCTGCCGCCGCCGCTGCGCTGCGTGGTAACACGAATCCGTCCCCCGGTCGGCATCGCATCCGCCGCGTTGCGCACCAGGTTCACCAGAATTCTTGTCAGGCTCTCCTCCGAGAGCCGCAGCCGGCCGCGGCAGGGAAGCGTCGCGATCTGCAGTTCGATCACCGGCCCCGCGATTGCCGACAGCAGATTCCCCAGCTGCCGCACTGACTCCGCCAGATCCTCAATCGGCGCCTCTGCCGGCTCCGCCGCCTGCGCAACCGCTACCGGGGTCGCCAGCGCCGCCAGCCGCTGCACCAGTTGCCCCGATGCCTGGGCAATCGAGCGAATCTCCGCGGCAAAATGCCCGTGCTCCGGCGCCAGAACCCCCGGCTCGCTCACCAGCTCCGCGCACAGCCCCAGCGCCGCCACAAGGTTCCGCGCGTCATGCGCGATCCCGGCCAGTGCCGGCTGCGCCTCCTCCACCCGTCCCACCAACACTGGCAGCGTCCCCGCACCCCGGCTCACCAGCGCTTTTCCCGGACCCATCGGGCCCATCAGACCGGCTTGTTCCATGGCAGCGTTTCTCCTTTTCGGGAAGGGAAGCCATCGCACTCTGGAGGTCACTCCGGCTTCCCATCCTGTTCACGACTGCCCCAAAAGAGAACACGTCGCATGCCAAACCGCCCGCTCCGCTCCAACTCAAGCCAGCACAATAAGATCGCCGCCAATTCCTCGTAACTCCTCTTCGGCAATCCACCCCTCACTTTTCCCAAATCGGTCCAGGGCCGCCCCGTGCACATCCCCAACCCAAAACCTTTCAGGCACTTCCGCGCTCCTTCCCATTCCGGCACCGATCCCGCCCGTTTCCCGCTTCGGAACTCCGCCGAGCCGCAAGGGAACCCCCGCCCAAATCCGTACAATGGCCCCATGCCTTCGAATCCCATGACATCAGCCTTTTTCCGCGCCGAGAATCGCGCCCCCTCGCAGATGCGCCCCGTCCGCCTCACCCCCGGCTACGTTCAGGTCCCCGAAGGCTCCGTCCTCATCGAGTGCGGGCACACCCGCGTCCTCTGCAACGCGTCGGTTGAACAAGGGGTCCCCGCGTGGCTCCGCAACAGCGGCCGCGGATGGGTCACCGCCGAATACGGCATGCTCCCCCGCGCCACCCTCACCCGCACCCCACGCGAGGCTGAACGGGGAAAGATCGGCGGACGCACGCACGAGATCCAGCGTCTGATCGGACGATCTTTACGCGCCGTCGTCGACATGAAAGCCCTCGGCGAGCGCACCGTCATCCTCGACTGCGACGTCCTCCAGGCCGACGGAGGCACCCGCACCGCCGCCATCACCGGTGCCTGCGCAGCGCTCTCGATCGCCTTCAACCGCATGGTGGCGACCGGAGCCCTCAAAGCCTCGCCGCTCCGCCAGCTGGTTGCCGCCACCAGCGTCGGCATCGTCGAGGACAACGTCCTGCTCGACCTCGCCTACGAGGAAGACTCCCAGGCCGAAGTGGACATGAACCTCGTCATGACCGAAGACGGCAACTTCGTCGAAATCCAGGCGACCGCTGAGCGCCACGCCTTCCCCCGCAAGCGCCTCCTCGAGATGATGGACCTGGCCGAAGCCGGCATCCGCGAGCTCCACAAGCTCCAGCGCGAAGCGATTGCCTCCGCAGGATGACGTACGGAGAAGGCAGTCAAAAGCCGGCAGGCCAGCTTCGGAGGTCGATGTGAAAACCACAGTCTGCACCATGCGCGGTCGGTCGGTCTCGCCATGGATCGTCGCGCTTCTCTGCCTCTGCTTTGCATCGCCTTCGCTCTCGTTCGCGGCAGAGCCACCGCACAGCTACCCGGTTTCCCTCCAGCCCGGCGATGTCATTCCCACCGGCAACGAATGGATCGCCCTCCCCGACATTCGCGCCACAGACGGCGCGCTCACCAGCTTCAATGTGCTCTCCATGCGCGATCGCAGCCTGCTGCAGGTCTCCGGCGATAAGGGAGAGCCGGTCCTTCAACCGACCTTCGCGGCGGACGGCAAACCGGTTGCTTTCAGAAATCCGTCCTGGAGCCTGATCGAGTACTGGATTCCGACCGCCACGGAGACCGCCGACGGTCTTCAGATGACCCTCACCTGGTGCGCTCCGCCAGGGGTCCGCGCGGCCTTGCTCTACATGACGATCACGAACCACCGCGCCCAGGCGGTGCCGGTATCGCTCGGCGTCCAGGCGCACTGGGGAGGCCTTGAGCGCGTCACCTATACCCCGGTGGAATTGCACGGTGAGCGAACGATGTCTCCGGTGCCCTGGTTGAGTTCGGGCGAGGTCTTCAGCTTCAGCACCAGCGATACGCGCTTTGCCTGGTCGCTGATCCACCCCGGCTCCAGCGCGACCATGGTCACTCCCCCGGCGACGCCGACGCCGGAGGCAGACGCAGAACATGCGGTCACGCTGGCGCCAGGCGAGACCGCTGAAGCCAGCTTTATTCTTGGCGCCGGTCTGGAGGAATTCAGCGCCGGGCACAATGCTCACGAGCTGGAAATGCTGCTCGACCGCGATGGAGCCGCCGGCGTCATCGCCACGGCGGCGGACTGGGCGCGGCGCCACACCCGCACCACCGGCAATCCTGCTCTCGACCTGCTGATGAATCGCAACTTCCTCTTCACCGCGGAGTATGCCTGGGGGCGCACGCTCGACACCGAGCAGTGGGTGGGCGTTACCTCGCGCAGTCCTCGCTACTATGTCTCCGCGGCCTACTGGGACCGCGACGCAATGCTGTGGAGCTTTCCCGGGCTGCTGGACATCAGCTCCGCTATGGCCCGCCGGGCTCTCGATGCTGCCTACACGATCCAGCTGCGCGATACCGGCACGCACAGCCGGTTCATCGATGGCACCGTGCTGGAAGACGGGTTCGAGCTGGATGAGGCCGTGGCTCCTCTGGTGGCGATGAGTGAATACGTCAGCCAGACCCAGGACACCGCATTCCTCGAGGAGCATCGCCAGGGAGTGATGTCCTTGCTTCGCAGAGTGGAAGGGCGCTACGATCCCGCCACCGGCCTCTATTCGTCGCTGCAGGATGCCCAGGACGAATTCCAGAAGCTGCCCTACATCACCTATGACAATGTGCTGGTGTGGAAGGCGTTTCTCGACGCGGCATCGCTGCTCGACCGGCTGCACGATATCGCGGCGGCAACGGACCTGAGGCAGCGAGCCGCCTCATTGCACGCGGCCATCCTGAAGCAGTGTGTGGCCGACGGTGCGCCGGATGCCGGCGGCCCGACATTCGTGGAAGCGACCGATGGACACGGACACAATGTCTTCGCCGATGTCCCTCCCGGCTCGCTGATGAAGCTGCCGACCCTCGGCTTCGTTCCGGAGAGCGACCCGGTTTTTCAGAGGACCTGGCGCTGGCTGCACTCCGCTTCGTACCCGTATTCGTATGCCGGCACACCCTACGGCATCCCGGGCAGCTATCGGCTGCCGGAAACCACCTCCTGGGGAGTGGCCGATGCACTGCGCCTTTCCCAGGGCAAAGAGCAGGCGATGAAGATTCTGTTGGCCAGCCCATGGGACGGCGGAATCGTGACAGAGGGACTGAGCCCGCAAACAGCGGCGATGGGCACCGGGCAGGCATTTGCCACCGCGGCGGGCTATGTGGCGAACGCGATCTGCCAGGTCGAGTGCAGGGGAACCGGGCCGCAGCCGGATCCCGGTTCCGGAAATGACCGATGAAGGCAATTGGGGCCGGCACGCAGAAACCCCATACGGAAAGCACGGTTCGCCGAGGCCCTTCCGCGCTCTGAGAGCTGGCGCAAAAGATCTCGAATTTTGGCTCACCCGCTGACCCGATCAGCCCCCGGCGTCGCGCCTCCCTCCCTTGATCTAGAATCAACCCCGTCCCCCCGGAAGATGGCCATGAGCCGAGTTCTCATCATCGACAGTCAGATCCAGGTCAGTCACGAGGTCGGCGAACTCCTGGCCGGCGCTGGTTTGCCCTTCGAGTACGCTGCCGGCCACATCGATGCGCTCCACCGGCTGCGCTGCCGGGCGTTCGGTGTCATCATCACCAGCGCCGACGGCGTCATCGACGAAGCTCTCGCGCTCCTTCAGGAGATGAGGCTCATCCGGCCCAATCTCAAGTGTCTTGTGCTCGCCCCTCACAGCACACCGAACGAGATCATCGCCGCTCTTCGCGCGCGCGTCTTCGGATGCTTCACGCCTCCCTTCGACGCGCACGAGATCTTCACCGTCGCGCGCAGCGCAGCCACCGGCGACGAGTCCAATGAAGACATTGAAGTCATCTCCGCCCGTCCTGGCTGGATCGCCGTCCGGGTCAACTGCCGCCTCGCCACCGCCGACCGGCTCCTGTCCTTTGCCCGGGAGTTCGCCGCTCAGCTCCCCGAGACCGCACGGCAGGAGATCATGCTGGCGCTGCGCGAAATCCTCGTCAACGCCATGGAGCACGGCGCCGCGTTCAATCCCGACCAGGTCGTCGAGGTCAACGCCATCCGCACCGCCCGCACCATGACCTTTCGCGTCCGCGATCCGGGCGCGGGATTCCGCAGGGAAGCCATCACCCATGCCGCCCATTCCAACTCACCCGACGATCCCACCGCTCACATCGTGCAGCGGACCCAGGAAGGGATGCGCGCCGGAGGGTATGGCCTCCTCCTCGCCGCCGGCACCGTCGACGAGCTCATCTACAACGAGCAGGGAAACGAAGTCCTCCTCATCAAGTACCTCGACTCACCCGCGCCAAAACAGTGAGGGATCATCCTGCTGCGAGCGATCGACGTAGCCGGTTCCACCGGGGATGTCCTGCACCCCGGAAGCGAGTCAAAACCGTGCCGCGAGCTAAAGTCCAGACTCCAGACGTTACGCCGCCGCGAACGCCACCCGCACCACGGTGATGTCGTCCTCCTGGCCGAAGTGCTGGGCCGCTAACGCAATCGCCTCAGCCCCTTCCGTCGAAACCGAACGCGCCCGCTCAAACCCGAACAGCTCGCTTGCCTTTCTGGCTTCCACCACGCCGTCGGTCATGAACGTGAGCCGGTCGCCGGGCTCGAGCTGCACCGCTGCTTCGGGAAACGCGGCTTCCTCCCGGAACCCCAGCGGCAGCGAGCCCTCCAGCTCCATCTCTCTTCCGTTGATATAGGGCGCCAGATGCCCGGCATTCGCCACGCGCATCGTGCCGTCGGGAGCAATCTCCGCTGCAAGACACGTGGCAAAGTGATCGCCCGCGCGGCCCTGCATCCGCCGGTTCAGCAGCGCCAGCATCGCCTGCGGATCGAAGCTGTGCTCGGCCTGGCTCCGAATCGCCCCCACCAGCACCGCTACCAGCATCGACGCGCTCACTCCCTTGCCCGAAACGTCGCCGATCACTACCAGCAGGCTGCCGTCCGGCCGGCTGAGCGTCTGGAAGAAATCCCCGCCCACCGTCTGTGCCGGATGGTACTCGGTCTCCACGGCGAAGACCGGCGAAGCCACCACCTCCGGCACCAGCACCCGCTGCTGCAGCTGCTGCGCCTGTTCCAGATCGCGCGTCACCGCGTCGCGTTCCCTCGTCTCCTGCACCTGGGTCTTCATGAACCGCCGCAGCGCCAGCGCAAAGATGATGCCGACCTCGAGGAAATGAACGGCGTCACCCACAGAGATGCCCAACCCGAAGGGGAAAAACGCGCCCGGAATATGGAACGACACTTCTAGGTAGTTCGCAAAGCTCACGAAAACGCCCAGCAGAATGGGAGTAGCCGCCAGCAGCGCTTCGAAGCGGTCGCGGCGAAATCCTTCCACCAGAATGATGACCTCCAGCAGGTGCAGCGCGACCCCACCCGCGATCCCCGCATTGTTGCACCAGGGCAGCACCGCCCGCGGCACCAGGTGGACCAGCGAGGGTGTATCCGCCAGAAAATACGCAAGCGTCGCTCCCATGGCCAGCAGCCAGCCTGCGCGCGGAATCCAGCGCTTTTCCTCCAGCCCGAACCAGTGCCACCAGAACATTGTCATCAGCGGCAGCACGATCAGGGCGATCTCGTTCGAGACGGTGGCCGTGAAAGCGGTGGTCAGGGCGGCCAAATTCCCCTGAAAGGCATTCAGCCCGCGCCACGCCAGCGCCAGAAAAAGCCATAACCAGACGCGGGATCGCCGGTTGTAGAACCATGCCCACAGAGCCAGCGGCGCCAGCAGCAGATCGAGCAGAGCAATGAGGAGACCGCTGAACAGGCTTTTTAGAAGTGCGTCCTTTCCCGCTGCCTGCATCAGAAGAACGGTCGAAGCCAGCCCCACCTCCGGCGGCCCATGCATCCCGCCCACATCCGGGTTCGACAGAGCGGTGAAAGGGTCCATATGAAAGCGCAGGGCCACCAGAATCGTGCCGCTCGGTCCCGGCGGCGGCAAAGCGAATGAGATCGGTTCCGTGAAGTATTCGGTCACATGCCCCGGCGAGAAGCCGCCGAATTGTCCCACAAATCGCCCGTCGGTGTAGAGCTGGAAAGCATCGTCGAAGTTGTCCGGCATCTTCAGCCACAGCGCCTGTCCGGGATTCGCCACCCGCACGCGCAACCGGTACCACGCATAGCCGCTCAGCTGCGGGTAACCCTTCCGCGTCCAGCCCGGCACATAGCCTGATGTGCCGAAAATCATGTCCACCGCGCCCGCCTTCGGCGTCAGATCCATCGCCGCCCAGCGCGCGTCGTCATAGTCCGGCTGCGCCCACTCCGGTGCGCCGTTCACCCACGGCGAATCGCCGGGTTCAAACTTCCATCCCCGCTCCAGCGGAACGACGGAGTTGCCCAGCGTGATGACCTGCACGGCCGAGGGCCCAGGCTCCGCAACCGCCGCGGAGGTGCGCTGTGAAAAGGCAGGGGGAAGAACAGGGAGCATAACGAGCACGAACAGCCCCAACTTGTTCATGCACGGAAGGGTAGCATCCCCGGCGAGCGGAACGCATCGACCAGGCCCGGCCCGGGCATCAGCCCCTTAGGCCCTCGGCCGCTCCTGCGCAAAATTCGTCGCGAAATTCTCCGATTCGCCTATCATGGCCGGATGAAAACGGATCGCCTCGCACCTGCGGTATTCATCGCGTTGTCCGCTTTGCTCCTGGCGTCACCCGCGCTGACGGCCCAGCGCAACAATCGAGACGAGGCCCAGCCTCCGGCTGCCGCCCCGTCCACCCCTCCCGAAAAGTCCGCTCCGCTCAAGCTCGAACCGCTCTCGCCCGACAAGTCCGTTGAACAGACAATCACCGTGCACGGCAAAACCCTGCACTACACTGCAACCGTGGGCACCATTAAGCTCACCGCGCCCGACGGCCACGCCACCGGCGAAGTCGTCTTCACCTCCTACATCCTCGATGGCGATCACAGTCGCCCTGTGCTCTTCGCCTTCAACGGCGGCCCCGGCGCGGCCTCCGGCTATCTCAATTTCGGAGCCATCGGGCCAAAGCATGTGGCGTTCGGCAATGCAGGCGAGTCTCCCTCCGACCCGCCTGACCTCACCGACAACCCCGGCACGTTTCTCGACTTCACCGATGAGGTCTTCATCGATCCCATCGGCACCGGCTTCTCCCGCTCCCTGGTCGACGAGGCGGAGAGCCGCAAGCTCTTCTACGGTCCCAGCCAGGACGTTGAGTATCTCTCGATGGTCATCTATAAATGGCTGGCCAAAAACGATCGCATGCTCTCGAAGAAGTATGTGATCGGAGAGAGCTACGGCGGCTTCCGCTGCCCGCGCATCACGCACTATCTGCAAAGCAGGCTGGGCGTTGGCATCAACGGGCTGTTTCTCGTCAGCCCTTACATGAACCCCAGCTTCGGCGACGGCAATCTCTCACCGGTGCCGTGGATGGTCACTCTGCCTTCCATCACCGCCGCGCATCTTGAAAACGAAGGCAAGCTCACCCCCGAAGCCATGAAAGACGTCATCGCCTACGACGAAGGTGACTATGCCGCCGCTCTCATCAAAGGCCCCTCCGACGCGGCCGCGACCAATGCCATGATCCAGCGCGTCACCGAGATGACCGGCCTCGATCCGCAGTTTGTGAAGTTCTCCGGCGGACGCATCGAAACCCGCGCCTTCCTGCGCGAGATCCATCGCGAGAAAGGCGAAATCGGTTCCGTCTACGACTCCAACGTCACCGATGCCGATCCCTTCCCCTATTCCTCAGTCCAGGAATTCGGCGACCCCATTCTTGAAAGCGGCAAGGCCGGCATCACTGAGGCCATGGTCAACTTCGTCACCAACACCGTCGGCTGGAAGACCGACGCTCCGTATAACCTGCTCTCGTCCGATGTCGGCCGCCAGTGGGACCGTCAGAGCCCCGAAACGCGCATCGGTTCGGTGCCCGATCTTCGCGAAGCGATGGCCGCCGATCCCAAAATGCAGGTCCTCATCGCCCATGGCTGGAACGATCTTTCCTGCCCGTTCATGGGATCCATCCTCACCCAGCAGCAGCTCCCGCCCACCCTCGCCAAACAGCTCTCCGTCCACGAGTTTCCCGGCGGACACATGTTCTACACAAGGTGGTCCAACAGCGAAGCCTTTCATCAACTGGCCGAGCAGGTTGTTGAGAACCACTGAACCCCTGAACCTTGCAGGCCAGACACTGGCCCAGAATTCTGGTCCAGGAAGGGCGGCTCCGAGCCGCCCTTCTCTGTTGCTGCTCGCGAAAATATCGCCGGAAGCGTCGATGAGTGCGTTGGCCTGTTGTCGTCACTTGAGGGTGGCATTCGGCCGGTCAGTGGACACTTGCCGACCTATGAGGACTTATCGAGAATCAAGAGAGATTACTGGGCGCCCACGCTCGCTCAGGTACCAGTACGTAAACCCAAACAGCAGTCCCATCAGAACAAGGCAAATGCCTTGGCGCTTTAGAGTGATCAGAAAGCCCTCGAAGAATGTCTGGTCCTCGATAAAGAAAGGCTTCGGTGCGAGCGAAGATGCCGCGCACCCGAATAAAACTGTCAGTACTGCCCCGACGAGTAGCCAATACATCAGTCCGAAGCGCCCAACCATCCTTATCAAGGACACGGCGAAAGCCCACGGGGCAGCCATGAAGAGGAGTGCAGCCCCAACTCCGCCGAAGGCCCAGAAGAAGACCGATAGACCGACTCGAAACAAGATCGTGACATCGCTTCCGGGCGCATGATCCGCTATCGTGAACCAGATGATATAAAGCACGGACGCGAGTAGAAACGCAGTGATGTACCCGAGTGGTCGATTCGCAGTGCCTATGCTCATCCTCATCGTGGTCTCGCCACCATTGAATCAGAAGTGTTCACATTTACGCATCCAAAAAGCGCCAGAGCTCCAGAGATGGCCGCCACGGCTCGTCAGGATTTAGTAGAGCGGCATTGCTCTTCATAAACGCCGTTCTCGCCAGTTGACGCGCATTCCCGAGTCACCCATATAAACCACGTCAGGAAGAGGGCATCCCCGAAAGTTCCTTCCACCCTCGCCCCCCGCACCGCTCCCCCTGTAGAATCGCCCGGCACCTCTGACCCCATGGTGACGCCCACCCAAGCCGCGACCCGCCGCACCAGCACCGTTCCCGTCATCGCCCTGCTGGTCATCGCCGTGCTCATCAACTACGTTGACCGCGGCAACCTCGCCCTCGCCGCGCCTCTCCTCGCCAAAGACTGGCACCTCTCCGCCTCCCGCCTCGGCCTCCTGCTCTCCGCCTTTTTCTGGACCTACGTCCTCCTCCAGATCCCCGTCGGCTGGCTCGTCGACCGCTTCAACGCCGGCACCATCCTCGCCGCCGGATTCCTCGCCTGGTCCGCCTCCACCGCCTTCACCGGCCTCGCCCGCTCCTTCGCCGTCCTCTTCGTCATGCGCCTTCTCCTTGGTGTCGGCGAAGCCGTCGTCTTCCCCGCCAGCTCCAAAATCTTCTCCGAAAGCCTCGAAGAAAAAGACCGCGGCCTCGCCAACGGACTCCTCGTCGCTGCCATCCGCTGGGGCACCGCCCTCGGTGCCTTCGGCGGCGGCCTTCTCATGGCCCACATTGGATGGCGTCGCACCTTCCTCGCCATCGGCCTGCTCGGCCTTCTCTGGCTCCCCGCCTGGCACCGCTTCAAACCCCGCCGCATCCTCTATACAGCGCCGCCCCCTGACACCCCGCCGCCCAGCTTCCTCTCCATCGCCCGCCGCCGCCCCTTCTGGGGAGCCGCCCTCGGACACCTCTCCGAAAACTACCTCCTCTACCTCCTCATGAGCTGGCTCCCGTACTACCTCGTCCACGAGCGCCATCTCTCCGAATCCACCATGGCCTGGACCGCCGGCCTCCTCTATGCCGCCGACTCCGCCTCCGCCATCGTCGCCGGCCGCGTCGCCGACCTCGCCATTCGCCGCCGCATCCCCGCCACCACCGCCCGCAAAATCCCCATGATCGCCGGCCTGCTCCTCGCCGCCGTCTCCCTCCTCGCCTGCGCCTCTGCCGGACCCCACACCTGGCTCCTCTTCCTCTCCGGTGCCGCCATCGGCTGCGGACTTTCCTGCTCCGGCGTCTACGCCGTCCCCCAAACCCTCGCCGGACCCCGCCTCGCCGGCCGCTGGGTCGGCCTCCAGAACTGCGTCGCCAACTTCGCCGGCATCCTCGCCCCCGTCCTCACCGGATACATGGTCCAGCGCACCGGCCACTTCGCCTCCGCCCTCACCCTCGCCGCCGTCATCTCCGCATTGGGAGCCCTCGCCTGGGCCATCGGCGTCCGCCCCAGCGACGAGCCGGCCCCGTCCCTGGCCGGAGCAGGGATTGGAGTTTAGGGATTAGGGATTACAGAGCCGCGCTGCGCTTGCGGGATCGACAATTGGGGATGATCGCCTGAACTTGCATCGCGGCACTCAGGTCCCCGGGCCGTAATCCCCAATCCCCAATCCCTAATCCCCAATCCCAGGCGTTACGTTCGTACCGCCCCCTCCGATTCCATGACACGATAAAATCAACAGGGACATCTATATTTTCAGAGCGCAGGAGAGAGCCCTTATGTCGACCATTCATCTCACCCCCGGCAAGCTCGCCGGGCTGAAATCCGTTTCCGACAAGCGCGGCGTCATCGCCGCCGCTGCCATGGACCAGCGCGGATCCCTCCGCAAGTCCCTCGCCAAGGAAAAGGGCGTTGCCGAGGTTCCCGTCGAAGCCCTCATTGAGTTCAAGGAGCTGGTCACCGAGGTCCTCACGAAGCACGCCTCCGCCATCCTTCTCGACCCCGAATTCGGCCTCCCCGCCTCCAAACGCCGCAACGGCAAGGGCCTCCTGCTCGCCTATGAGAAGACCGGCTACGATGCCGCCCTCCCCGGCCGCCTGCCCGACCTGCTCGACGTCTGGAGCGTCCGCCGCCTCAAAGAAGCCGGCGCCGACTGCATCAAGATCCTCCTCTACTACACGCCCTACGAGAAGTCCGCCATCAACGACCATAAGCATGCCTGGACCGAGCGCATCGGCGACGAATGCCGCGCCCACGACATCCCCTTCTTCCTCGAGACCGTCGGCTACGCCGTCCATGGCGAGGACGAGAAGTCCGTCCAGTACGCCAAGCGCAAGCCCGACATCGTCACCGGATCGATGGAGGAGTTCGGCAAGGAGCGCTACGGCGTCGACGTCCTGAAGGTCGAAGTCCCCATCCAGATGGAGTTCGTCTCCGGCACCAAGTCCTTCAAGGGAGAAGAGGCTTATACCCGCGCCCAGGCCCTCGAGCACTTCCGCCTGTCGGCCTCCTCGACGCACAAGCCGTTCATCTATCTGAGCGCCGGCGTCTCCAACCCGGTCTTCATCGAGACCCTCGAGCTGGCCAACGAGTCGGGCGCAACCTATAACGGAGTCCTCTGCGGACGCGCCACCTGGAAAGACGGCATCGCCATCTACGCCAAGCAGGGCGCGAAAGCCTTCGAAGACTGGCTTAACACCACGGGTGTGGAGAACATCGAGAACGTCAACCAGGCCCTGAAGAAAGCCCACAGCTGGTACGACAAAGTCGCCGTCCCGGCTCTGGTGTAACGAAGAACCCAGCAGAAGTGAAGTGAGACGCCGGAGCGGATGCTCCGGCGTCTTCGTTTTTGGGTGCGGAAACGTGCCGGAACAGGGCCAGGGGGGTACCCCCCCTGGTGGGTTCCAGGGAAGTCACTGACTTTGCGGGGGTTGGAGGGTAATACCCTGAGGGTATTACCTTGCCGCCACGCTGGCCTGATGGATGGTCCTTTCGGCCCGCACAAGGGGGGAGGCGGCAGGAGCTGGTAGCTGGTAGCCGGTCGCCGGTTGCTGGGGTGGAGGGTCCGGGAGACGTTTGATTCCGGAGAGCACGGAGTTGATCGGGCCGGGGAGGCATCGGGAGCGCTCGGCCGGGGAGCGCCTGGTGAGGAATCCGCGAGGTTGTCAAAGAGCCGGTTGCCGGGCGGGGCCTGGGCGCCGCCGGTCGCCGGGCCCGGGAGAGCACGGCGCAAAAGGAAAAGCTCTGTACGCTGTGGCGGACAGAGCTTTCCTCATCTTTCAGTGTGGCGCACCGGGGATGGGGAAGCAAGAAGAATCGGAGGGTCGGACGGTACGGAGGTACTGCGGGCGAGAGTCACGATGCTAAAGCCCGATTCATTTCAGGCGCTGAACGGCACGACTGAAGTCGTGCCCTGATACAAGGGTCCCACCCTAACCGGCGATCTTTGAATGACTTTTGTTTGAGCTGAAATCTTTTGTCTATATTTTGTCTTCACCTCTGAACGCGAGGTGCGGAGAGGTTTTCCCGGCTGGTAATTTCCGGAATGCCGACTAACCAGACACTTCGGGATGAATTCGCTGTGGCGGTAGGACGTGCTGGCAGTCTCGGATGGCCCCCCCGCAGTGAGAGGTCCGTGTTAGCTTTCGTCGGCAGAAGCAAACCGAATGATGCGCCAGATGAATGTGCCAAGAAATGTGGGGATGGCAAAGCCAATGCCGATCACGCCGCCCATCAGAAACCCGTAGAGTCCATTCTGCCCGTCATGCGGATACTGCCTGCCAGCTTCGTAAGTTAGAGCTACACATGAGATCAAAAAGCTGATGACAAAAGCGGCACCTGCAGCCAATCCAGAAGCCCCGATTATCTTGGTCAGAGCACGAACATTCACGGCGCGAGTATACAGCGTTTATGGATTTCATAGGCCAGTCCGCGCGTCCGGCGCGAGTTTTGGGCGTATCACCGGCATTACGGAGACAACGTCCTGTGCGTTTGGCGTCGAGGAAAGCAACCGCAGATCCTTCGCCACTCCGCTCTTCAGGATGACAGCGCAGGAAATTGTCTATTTTTGTCTATACCCCTTAGCCATTCTCGCTATTTGGGCTATTTGGGCGATTCAAGAATCAATAACTTATGCGTTTTCAGTCGCTGCACGAATCGTGCCCTGATTTTAAGGACCGTCTTTAACTGATTTAGAGTCAGCAATTAATAGTCTGCCGGAGAAATTTTGTGCGTTTTTTGTGCGGCCAATGATCGCGAGCCTTTTTGCGCTGCTTCCCAGATTCCGGGATGCCGGTATTACTTCCCGAATCCTCAACGGAGCGAGTCAGCCTTGGCGCACGGGCTCTGCGTACGGGGTCGTGCAGGCGCATTTGACGCTCCTGTCGTCCCGGTTTTTGGGGACGTAGATTCCCGACTTGTGTGTTGCGAGGCAAAAGCAGCACTGCTCAGTGGTCCGAAACCGAGCAGGAGCTTGGTGGCCGGCCGCGCTTTTAGCGGGATGAGCCTTCTTCCAGCACTCCTGACACATGCTGTGGCGAATCAGGTTCTTTGCCATTGAGTCCGATCTTAGGCCAGGCCTTTAGTTCGCTTTGTAATGCCGCAGTTCTCGCGCACTGATCGCCTTCCAAGCACGCTCAGTCCGAGGAGGGCGGTCATCCCCATCCCAATTGCACCCCAGAACTCGAAGAAATTCTCGCTTCGGTCGATAGCCGTCGACGGGTGCGTGGCGCTCCAGATGAACCATAGTGCAAGAGCTAAGGCAATGAAGCCGATCACTACCGCGAACAACCAGAAGATTCGGCGACCGAAGTGGGAGGGCATCATAGATGCCGATGCTACCACCGGATATTTCCGTATTTCGGCATTCCGAGAGTTTTGCGGCGGGGATACCAATGGCAACCGCGGATCCCTCGCTCCGCCTGCCCCGCCTGCGGTGGGGCCCCACGGCGCTTCGCTCGGGATGACAACTCGGGTTTATGGGTGGTGGTGGATAGTTGGCCTTCCGGAAAGTTTGGGCGAGCGGTACGAAGTCGCTGGTCCCGGCAAATTTGTGCGTTTTTGTGCGTCCAGCCTGCCAATTGTGGCAATCGTGGCAATGTGGGCAATTGAAGGATCAGCAACTTATTTGTTTTCAATCACGCCATGAGTCGTGCCCTGATACAAAGCTTGCTTCTTGCGGGCTATTCAGATCCGGGCAGCTTCGCGTCAATGCGGCAACGCCACAAAGGAAAGGGCAGGCTGTGCGCCTGCCCCTCTGTAACCTGCAACTGAACCCCGTAACCTGTAACCTGCAACCCGTAACCTGCAACCTGTAACCCGTAACCCGTAACCTGCTCTACTTCACCCGCACCTTGGGCTCGACGGACATGCCGGGACGCAGGCTGTGGTCGGAGTCTTCGCTGGGTTTGGTCAGGTCGATGCGCACCGGGATGCGCTGGACCACCTTGACGTAATTGCCAGTCGCGTTTTCCGGCGGGAAGAGGCTGAGCATCGATCCGGTGGCGCCGCCGATCTGGGTGACTTTGCCGTCGTAGTCGCGGTCGTACGCGTCCACGTGGATGGTGACCACCTGCCCGGGCTTCATGCTGCGCAGCTGGGTCTCCTTGAAGTTGGCGGTGATCCAGACGTTGTCCAGGTCGACGAGGGTCATGAGCGCCTGGCCAATGCTGACGTTCTGCCCGTCCTCCACGTTCTTGGTGGTGATGATGCCGGCAACGGGTGCGCGCAACTCGGTATAGCTGAGGTTCAGCTTCGCCTGAGCCAGCTGGGCCCTGGCCTGATCCACCTGAGCCGCGGCCTGATCGGCTTTGGCCCGCTGGATGGCGACCTGCTGGGGTCCGGTCTGGGCGTACTTCTGCGAGGACTGCGCCTGGAGGAGGCGATCGCGGGCAATGCGGACGGCGTCCTGCGCGGCGACCAGGTTAGCTTCGGCCTCGCTGACGTTGGCCTCGTTGGCGGAAGCCGCAGCCACAGCGCCGTCATACTGCTGTTTGGAGATGATGTCTTTCTCGACCAGTGGGGTGTAGCGTTCGAGATCGAGTTTGGTTTTGGTGTAGTTGGCTTTGGCCGCGGTGACGCGGGCCTGGGCGGCCTGCAGCTGTTTCTCAGACTGGGCGACGGTTGCGTTTGCGCCGGCGACGTCGGCGTTGGCGGTGTTCAGGTTGCTGCCGGTGTTGATGTGGATGATGGGAACGTTGACGCGCGCGGCTTCGTAGCTGGCCTCGGCGGCTTCCAGATTGGCCTCGGCCTGGTTGACGGCGGTCTGATAGTCAGTGGGATCGATCTGGACCAGCAGCGTGCCGGCATCGACGTATTGGTTCTGGTCCACCTTGACGTCGACGACGTGGCCGCTGATGCGCGAGCTGATCTGGACGAGGTGGCCGTCGACGGAGGCGTCGTCGGTGTCCTCGTAGAAGGTGGAATGCCACCAGAAGAGGAGCGCGCCGACGATGAGCACGGCCACCACTCCGATGATGATGAAACGACGGCGCGAGCGTCCGGTGGTCTCCGGCTGCTCTTCGGTCGGTCGGGTCTGCTCCGTTGGTTGCTCAGCCACGCTCATTTCACCTCCACGTAGTTCTTATAGCTGCTTTGCGCCACTCCCAGCGCGCGGGCGAGGGAGAGTTTGGCGATGTTGTGCCGGTAGAGACTGGCGACATACTGTTCGTCCGCCTGCGCCATGGCCTGCTGCGCCTGGGAGACGGCCAGGTTGTCGGAGACTCCGGCTTTGTAGCGTTGCTGTGCCTCACTGAGTGCTTCTTTGGCCAGATCCACATTGCTGCGGGCGACTTCGACGAGCTTTGAAGCCGCCTGGATGTCAAGAATGCTGTCGCGGACGTCGGCGCTGATCTGGCCGCGCAGGTCGCTCAACCGGGCGCGATCCTGCTCCAGCTCGGACTGCGCCTGCTGGGCGTCACCGCGGAGCTTGCCTTCTTCGAAGAGCGGGACGTCGAGCGAGCCCGTGGCGTCGCCGGTTCCATGCGAGTGCGAGGGGTTGATGCCAATGTCGCCGTAGTCGCCGGAGAAGCTGACGGTGGGCAGGCGCTCGTAGGTGGCGGCTTTGCGGGCGCGCTCGGCGGCCTCGACCCGCTCCTGCATCGCTTTGAGGTCGGGGCGATTGGCCAGCGCCTCGCGCACGGCGGTGTCGGGATCGAGATTATCGAGCGCAGCGTAGGGGGTCTGATCGGAGAGCTCAAACTGCTGGGCGAGCGGCAGGCCGATGGCGCGGGCAAGCGCGATCTTGTCTTTGGCCCAGGCATTCTGGGCGGCGATGAGAGTCTGCTGCTGCGTCTGGTAGTCGACGCGGGCGCGCAGCTCATCGAGGAGAGGCGCGGTGCCGGCCTGATGGTTGGCGGCGGCCTGGTCGAGGGAAACCTTCGAGGTGTCGACCTGCGCCTGAGCGGACTGGACCTGCGCGGCATCGGCAATAACGGTGAGATAGGCGTTGCCGACGGTGAGAACGACCATGTCGCGCGCGTCCTGGGCGGAGAGCTGGGCGGCGGCGAAGTTATGCTTCTGGGCAAGGTAATTCTGCAGCGAAGAGAGGTTCAGGAGCGACCAGTTGAGGGAGCCGCGAATGTCGGTGTAGCCGTAGGGGCCGATGATGGCAGGGAAGCCGGGAATGCGAAGGCCCTGCGCCTGGAGGTCGGTTTCCTGGACGGCTTCTTTGAGGGATCCGGTGGCTGTGGGCAGCAGCGACTGGAGCTCCTCGATCCGAGCGCCGCTGGCGGTCTGGATGTTCTGGCTGGTGAGCAGGAGGCCGAGGTTATAGCGGAGTCCGCGCTGGATGGCGTCGGCAAGGGAGAGCGGCAACACGCCGGGCTGGAGGGTCTGCTGGCCGACGCTGCCCTGCCAGGTTGAGGAGTCGATTTGCGGCTGGGGGATGGTTACCGGAGAGGAGGGCACAGCCACCGAGGCTCCGCTGCCCGTTGCCTGGGCGGACGCGGAGACGGCGACGATGCCGAGAAGAGCGCCGAGAGCCAGGGGTTTCAGGCACAAAATTCTTGAATGGGTTGCTGCCGCCTCCGCCACCAGGAAGAGCCTTTCGCCAGAAAGAATGGAAGATGACTTTCCCATCGGGAACTGTGCTTTGGATGCGTACCGATTAGGAAAAAATGCAAAAGAATGTCTGAGATAAGAGTAGTCGAAGGGGCCGGATTGCGTCTCGGCTAAAGCAGGAAAAAGGCGCACGGAAGAGACCGGGGCGAGAGCGGCCGGGCCTGAATTCGACAAAAAGAGGGAAAAAGTCAGCTTTGGGTGGCGGGCACCGAATGGACGAGGGCTGAAGCCAGCGAGCAAAGCGACTGGCGGAAGAGGCTGCTGACAGCCTCCGCGGTCCACACGGCCGGCCGGGCGATTTGGTTGATGGCCTTTGCCGTGTCGGCGTTGGTGCGGCCGAGAACCGCCCGCTGGACGAAGACCGCGCGCTGGGCCTGGGTGAGGCGATTGAGCCATTCGCGCAGGGGGCCGCGTCCGGAGACGGTCATGAGCTCAGAAAGCTGCTCGCCGGAGAGCGGGGCTGCGCCGTCATCGTCCAGGCATCCTGCTGCGGTTTCGGCGGGGGGCAAATCGCCGAAGGAGGCAGGATCGTGGCGATGCATGATGGCCAGCGCGCCGTCGAGAACGCGGTCGCGGACCAGGCCCTTCGCGGCGCGGGGATCGGCGCAGGGATCGATTTCGACGGAGGCTACGGTGTTCTCCACCAGGCTCACGGCCTCGGCTTCATTGCCGAGCATGAGAGCGGCGAAGCGGTACATCTCCACCGCGGCATTCTCCGCTTTCTTCAGGGCTTCACTGGACTGACCGGAACAGGGAGCATCCGCCATGACCGCACCTCCGGGGACGATGTTTTCATTATGGTCGCCGAGCCGGGAGGGTGCGGTCAACTCCGGGAGGAAGGGGCGATGGCGCGCGGAATTCGCATTCTCTTCACAGGAAGCAGGCGGCCCTGCGGTTGTTCAATCAGGTAAACTGCCACCTGCGCCCCCAAACGCATCGTGGGTCCGCTGCCATGCCCAGGGTAAAGCCACACCCGCAGAGCCTTCTTCTCAGCCGCGATGAGTCGTGGCTGAGTTTCAACCGGCGCGTGCTTGAAGAGGCCCAGGACGGCACCAATCCGCTGCTGGAGCGGGTTAAGTTTCTGGCCATCACGGCGAGCAATCTGGATGAATTCTTCGAGATTCGCATCGCCGGGGTTCTGCAGCGCATTGAGGATGGGTACAACGAGGCCGCTCCCGATGGTTCCACGCTGCGCGACTCGCTGGAGGCCATGAAGCAGGAGACCCAGCGCTTTGTCGCGGACCAATATCACTGCTGGAACGACGAACTGCTGCCGGCGATGCGTAAGGTTGGCATCCGCGTGCTGGAGTGGAGCGAGATGTCGGAGGAGGCGCAGCACTTCGCCAGCGACTACTACCAGCGCGAAGTCGATCCGCTGCTTACCCCCATCACGATCGACCCGGCGCATCCGTTTCCGCGCGTGCTGAACAAGGCCATGTGCGTCGCCCTTCTGCTGCGGCGGAAGCGGCGGGGCACGGCGGGGCCGGTGCTGGGGGTACTGACGGTTCCCCGCGCGTTGCCGCGTTTCGTGCGGCTGCCTTCGGCGGAGGGCAGAGAGGACTTCATCTTTCTGCACGATCTGATCGAGCGCAATGCCGGCGCCATGTATCGCGGCTACGAGATCCTTTCCCGCGCGGCGTTCCGGGTCACGCGCAACAGCAATCTGTACTTCCAGGAAGAGGAGTCGCGCTCGCTGCTGGAGACGGTGCGCGCGGAGCTGCACAACCGGCGCAAGGGCGACGCGGTGCGGCTGGAGATCGACACCAACGCCGATCCGGAGATCGTGGACCGGCTGCGCACGAATTTCGAACTGGAAGATTCGCTGGTCTACCACACCGACGGTCCGGTGAATCTCTCGCGGATTATGACGCTGTACGGTGCGTCGTCGAAGGCGGAGCTGAAATACAAGCCTTTCGTGCCGAGGGAGCTTAGGCTGAACCGGAAATCCGCGGATCTGTTTGACGAGCTGCGGCACCGGGATCTTCTGCTGCACCATCCTTATGACTCGTACGACGGGGTGGTTGGCTTTATTGAGGCTGCGGCGCAGGATCCGCGTGTGGTCTCAATGAAGCAGACGCTCTATCGCACCAGCGCCGATTCGCCGATCTTCCAGGCGCTGACCGAAGCGGCGCAGACCAAAGAAGTGACGGCCGTTGTGGAACTCATGGCGCGGTTCGACGAGGCTTCCAATATTCGCTGGGCGCGCAATCTGGAAGACGCCGGGGTGCAGGTCTTCCACGGCATCGTCGGCCTGAAGACGCACTGCAAGCTGGCGCTGCTGGTGCGGCGCGATCCGGACGGAGTGACCCGCCGCTACGCGCATCTGGGGACGGGCAACTACAACCCGGACACCGCGCGCTTCTACACCGATCTGAGCCTGCTGACGGCCGATCCGGAGATCACCGGCGCGGTGCACAGCGTCTTTAACTATCTGACGGCTCACGCCGAGTCGGACGATTATCGGCCGCTGCTGGTCGCGCCGCTGACCCTGGCCGAGAGCTTCATTCGCCTCATCCACCGGGAGCAGGAGCACGCCGCTGCCGGGCGTCCGGCGCGGATTATTGCCAAGATGAATTCACTGCTCGAGCAGAGTGTGGTGGAGGCGCTTTACTCTGCCGCGCATGCCGGCGTGGAGATCGATCTGATCGTTCGCGGGATCTGCTCGCTGCGTCCGGGGGTTAAGAATCTGAGCGAGCGCATCCGGGTGCGGTCGATTGTAGGGCGTTTTCTGGAGCACAGCCGCCTCTTCTATTTCCTGAATGGCGGCGACGAAGAGTTCTACTGCGGCAGCGCGGACTGGATGCCGCGCAATCTCTTTGAGCGGTGCGAGGTGGTCTTTCCGCTTCGCGACCCGCAGATTCGGGCGCGCGTGCGCGATGAGATTCTCGCGGCGTATCTGGCTGACACGGTGAAGGCGCGGCTGCTCCGCTCGGACGGCTCTTACGTGCGCCTGCGCGATACCGGCCAGCCGTCATTCAGCGTGCAGGATTTCTTCATTCAGGTGGCGGAAGGCAAGGCCGACAGCTCGAACATCCCAAAGGTGGAAACGCCCGCCACGCCGACGGCTCGGCCGCAAAGAGCGCCGCGCCGCGCCGGGAATGCCACCGCCGCCGATTAAGATCGGGAAACCATTACTATTCTCCTGTTCGCAAGTCCGCAGCCGACTTGCGCTGGAGGACTCCTCGATGGATCGCCGAAACCGGATCACGCTGACCGCAGTAGCTTTAATGTTGACCATCGGGGCTGTGGCTCCTGCGCAAACAGCGAAGGCTCCGCAGATTTCTCCGCAGGAGCAGAAGGGCATCGACGAGGATATCGCGCGGCACATCGGCGACGCGCCCGCGGATGCCGGAGCGAAGGCGCATTTGTCCGGTTCGCTGAAGCCGGAGGACGTGCGAGCCGCCGAGCGCAAGGTGGCCGACTGGGAGCTGGCGCGGGCACAACCGTATTTTGGACAGACCTGGGAGTGGAGCGTGCTCTACACGGGGTTCATGGCGGCGTCGCGTTCGCTCGACGATGCGAAGTATCGGGATGCGATGCGGGCGATGGCGGAGAAGTTCCACTGGGAGCTGCGGTCGAAAGATCCGAACGCGGATGACCAGAGCATTGGACAGACCTATCTGGAGCTTGACCTGATCGAGCCGGCGACGGACAAGGTCGCGCCAACCCGCGGCGCTCTTGACGATCTGCTTACCGGTGGGGCGGCGCGGATTCCCGAGGGGCAGGCGCCGATTCCGTGGTGGTGGTGCGATGCGTTGTTCATGGCGCCTCCGGTGTGGACGCGGATGTACGCCGTTACGCACGATGCGAAATATCTGGCGTATATGGATCAGCACTGGTGGGAGACGTCAAAACTGCTCTACGACTCGCAGCGCCATCTTTATTACCGCGACGTGACGTGGCTGCATAAGACCAATCCAAAAGGAGAGCCGGTGTTTTGGTCGCGGGGCAATGGGTGGGTGATGGGCGGACTGGCCCGGACGCTGGAGTACCTGCCGGCGAACGACAAGGATCGCGGGCGCTACGAAGGGCAGTTGCGGGAGATGGCGGCGGCTGTGGCCGCGCTGCAGGACAAGAAGAGCGGCCTGTGGCACGCGGACCTGCTCGACGCGGAGGATTATCCGCAGCCGGAGGTGTCGGGGTCGGCATTGATGACCTTTGCGCTCGCGTGGGGGGTGAACCGGGGGATTCTGGACCGGGCGAAGTATCTGCCTGTTGTCGCTCGGGCCTGGAAGGGGCTGGTCGAGCAGATCTACGCCGACGGGCGGCTGGGCAATATTCAGCAAACGGGAGCTGCGCCGGCCCAGTACCTGCCTTCGTCGAGCTACAGCTATGGGGTGGGGGGATTTCTGCTGGCGGGCGAGCAGGTGGCCAAACTCAAAACCCCTGCCAGCATGCGCTGACAGGGGCTTTGGGTCCCGGGTTCATTCGGAAACCGGACGCGCTGGGCGGCGCTGCCGGCCAGGGGCTCGGTCAGCGCGCCGCAGCGGAAAGTCATAAGTGGGCGGCGATCGTCGCGAAGGCCATCCATGTACGCATGGCGAGGGAGGCACAGGTGGCAAGAACCCCCAGGACCATGACCGTCGCCATCAGCACATACTCGAGAAAATCGGTACTGTTGTCTTCGTTCGACAGGTTCTGCAGAAGCCATGAAGGTATTTTCACAGCTGCACTCTCCTGGGTAATTGTGCTGCGCGGAGTGGGTATGGGAACCGCGGAGCCTTCGAACTGAATGGTTCACTCTCTCGCGAAGGGGGCCTGTGGAACAATCGCAGTTCCGTTGCAGGCGATGCTGGCCTGCCCGGTACTTCGGAGGGTGACTGTGGATGCCGGACGGTTACCTGGCGTCCTGCGGAGGGTGGGGGTTTTGCCTCTAAGTGGTTGAAACGCCGAATTGCGCAGTCACAAACCAGGAGTAACGGCCGGCGTTTCCAGCATGCTGGGTGACGAAACCGGCGCTTTCCAGGGCGGCTTGTGCAGCGATTGCCGCGATGCGATGCGCGACGGGCGGACCGTGCTCCGGATCGGCATCGGGACGCCAGTCCAAAATGGCGATGCGGCCAGCGGGTTGGAGCAGCCGGCGCGCTTCCGCAAGGACGGCCGCGTGATCGTCGAACTCGTGCCAGACGCTGGCCATGAAAACCAGGCTGGCGCACTGCGAGGGGAGACCGGTGGAGGCAGCCTCGCCTTCGACGCAGGCAACGTTGCCCACTCCGGCCTGGGTCAGCTTGCTTCCCAGGCGCTCCAGCATCTCGGGCGAGACGTCAACCGCAAAGACGCGGCCGGCGGGCGCCACGGCTGCGGCGATGGGAAGGGAGAAGTAGCCGGTGCCGGCGCCGATATCGACGACGCTTTCTCCCGAACAGAGCTTCAGCGCCGCAACGATCTCGTCCGGGGGGAGCCAGGTCCTGCGCTCCGGATCTTCGAGCAGATGAGCGCGGGAGTGATGGAATCTTCGTTCGTGCATGACGGACCTTCCACTGTAATCAGCCGGCGGGCAATGCGCCAGTCCGGAAAGAGCCGCGATGGCAGAGGACCCAGGTAGAATTTCTTTCAGATGGACAGAGTTCTTTTTCGCCTGGTTTTCTCCTGCAGTTTGCTGGTTGTGTTTTTCTTTCTGCTGCCGGGCGTGCCCGAGGTGAGTCTGGCTGCGACCTCACCCGCACGCGAGCGCGGCGCGACGGCATTCCAGAACAGCGGCTGTCCACGGTGCCACAGCATCACCGGCGTTGGAGGAACGCGCGGGCCGGACCTGGGGGCGGTTAGCCGACGCCGCACTCCTGCTCAGATTCGGCGTCAGATCCTGCACGGGGGCCACGGCATGCCGCCGTTCGGACGAGTTCTCAGCTTGCGCGATGTCGACGATCTGGTGGAGTTCCTCAGCGGCTGCCGGAGCGAAAAAGCCCCGGGCTGCCGAACCTGGAGCACTCCGCCTGCCAAACCGGCTGCGCCAACCGGAGGCGACGGCTCCGGCTCTCAGTAGAGGTTGCCCGATACTTCATCGGCGATGCGCGCCAGCGGGTCGTCGGACGAATCCTGTGGTTTAGCGTTTCGACGGCTTCCCTGAAGGGACAGGGTTACGGTGAAGTGCATGGTGCGGACGCGTCCGCTGGCCATCTCCTCGATTACGCCGTGCTGGTGAGACACCATACAGCGTTCGGCCTGGTTGCCGATTCCGTGAAGAGGAGTACTGCCGGCCGGACAGCCCTGCAGGGGCTCGGCGCTGACGTGGATTTCGAGGAAGTCCATTGAGGCGTCGCGGCGCACGAACCGGCAGGAGCCTTCGCTCATGGTGGCGCCGGAGATCGTGGCTGCGACCTCTCCGCCCAGGACATCGGCGGCCGTTCCCGAGGTAAGCCACGGGCACTGCGTCGTTGCCATGGGCTGACTGGCGTGACCGCCGGACCCGGCCTGCGCACTCGCGAGGATGGTCGAGGCGAGCATCGCCAGCAGTAGCACGGGCTTGCGAATCCGCGACAGGTTAGGTCTTTCTCCTTGCCGGCGTGAGCGGTCCCGCATGCAGGATGCGGCCGCCCTCCTCTACAACATATAGCTGGTTTACCGCGAGATTGGGCAGGTGATCCACCTGGCCGCTGAGCCAGCGGATTTCCAGCAGGTCCACCTTCGTGGCCTGCTCCAGGCCGAAGTGCATACGGAGATCGTTCTGCGAGAAGTAGCTGCCGCCGCTGCGCAGCTCGTCCATCTGCACCAGAGGTTTGGGCGCGCCCGGGATCGTCGTGGCGGTAACGGTGATGCGACTGCCGATGCCCGAGCGATTCGACTTCACACCGACTAACTTGATCTTAATCCAGTTGCGCCTGAGGATCGGTTGGCACTCGAGGATCTGGGGGATGGCATTCACGCAGTTCACCGCCACGTCGATCCAGCCATCGTTGTTGTAGTCGCCGAAGGCCGTGCCGCGCGCGGGGGCGTTTTCCATAATGCCCGGGCCACCCTGATCGGTTACATCCTCGAAGCGTCCGTTGCGGAGGTTGCGGTAGAGGTACTTATGCTCCGCATATCTCAGGTCGGCATTTGACTTATTCACTTCCGGATAGACGTGCCCGTTGGACATGAGGATATCGAGCCAGCCGTCGTTATCCATGTCGAAGAAGCCCACGCCCCAGCCCAGCAGCCGGGTGTTGACGCCGAGGCCGCTCGGATAGGTGTGGTCTTCAAAATTTGCGTCGCCGAGATTGGTGTAAAGGGAATCGGTATCTCCGGCAAAGTTCGTCTTCACAATGTCGAGATTGCCGTCGCGGTTGTAATCGCCAATGGAGACGCCCATGCCGGCCTGCGGCTTGGCCTCGGCGGAAAGAGCGGCGCCAGCTTCGATGGCGATGTCGCGAAAGGTTCCGTCTTTCTGATTGAGGTACAGCGTGGCGGGCGCGGAATCGTTCGCCACATAGATATCCGGCCAGCCGTCGTTGGTGAGATCGGAGGCGGCTACGCTGAGCCCATACGTGCCGACGGCGGTCCACATGCCCGCCTTCTGGCTGACGTCGGTGAAGGTTCCGTTGCCGTTGTTGTGGTAGAGGATGTTTCTGCCGCCGGGCAGGCCCGGAGGACCGCAGGCAACGAGCATACCCTTGTAAGTGCAGGGGCCGTCCTGAGGACGGGGCGCCGTTTCCAGGTCGAGATCAACATAATTCGCGACAAAGAGATCAAGATGGCCGTCGCGATCGTAGTCCACGAAGGTGCAGCCGGTGTTCCAGCGCTTCTTCGGGCCGGGCTGGATCAATCCCGACTGCTGGGTAACATCGGTGAAGGTGCCGTCGCCGTGATTGCGATAGAGGACCGGCTGGCCATAGTAAGTGACGAAGAGATCGTCGTGACCGTCGTTGTCGTAGTCGCCGACGCAGCAGGCCTGTCCCCAGCCGGTCTTATGTTCGAGGCCGGAGCCCGCCGTTACATCGGTAAACGTTCCGTCACGATTATTTTTAAACAGGTGGCAGTGCGGATCCTGTCCGGCAGGGAAGCCCTCCAGACGCCAGCCGTTGACGAGAAAGAGATCGAGCCAGCCGTCGTTGTCGTAGTCGTACCAGGCCAGACCGCAGCCGGTTGTTTCCAGAAGATATTTGTTGGAACCAACGCCGCCATAAATGGTCTCGATATTCACGCCGGACTGATGGATCACGTCGACAAACTGAAGCCCCAGCGGCGTGCCTTCGGTGGGGGACTTCGGGCCTGGCGGCGGAGGCGCAGGCTTCGCATCGTACTCCCGATCGTGCGGTCCGATCTTCATCGGCGTTGGCGTCTGCGGGGACTGTTGCTGGGCGAGCGCGACGATATCGGCAAAGGGCAGAACCAAAGCGGTACGGCTCAGTGATTGAAGAAATCTGCGGCGATTCAAATGCCTGTCTCCAGAGTTTCTACGGTTGTCCTGCGCCGGTGCCGGCGGTATCGGGCAGGTTAGTGTGGACGTGCCAGGGATCGCTTTCGATGGAAATCTCCGGATGCCGGCGCAGGTAATCGAGAGAGTAGGTCGGAGCCGCGGGGTCGACCCTTTTGATGGTGTAAAGCTGCGCCTGCTGTTCGGACTTCTGCTCCATCCCCGTGCGGCGGTACAGGATGGCCAGGTTATAGTGCGCGGCCAGATCATCGGGATCGATGGCCTGCAACGCCTGAAACTGTTTGATCGCGTCGGCGCTTCGGTGCTGCTGGTAATACGAAATCCCCAGCTCGCGCCGCGCGTCGCGGCAGTCGGGATAGCGGGCCACGACTTTCTCCAGATCCGCGACCTCCGCCTGCGAATGCCGCTCGCGCCGCTCGACCAGGGCCAGATAGTAGAGAGCGCGGGCGTCGTCCGGCCGCAGGGTCAGCGCCTTTTCCAGCGGAGCGCGGGCTTCGCTGTATTTTTCCCAGCCGATATAGGCGATCCCGACGTTGATATAGCCGTCCTTGTAGTCGGGCATCAGGCGTACCACCTGCTGAAAGGCATGCAGTGCGTCGGCATACTGTTGCTCGTCAAGAAGCCCGATGCCGGCGTTGTTCCAGCGCATCCACTCCGGATTGTCCTGGGGCAGCGGATCGGTGGGCGGGTTCTGACCCAGCCGGAGTGTCATGCTCCTCGACGCCAGCTCGACCACCGGATAGGCGGGGTGATCCTTGCCGAAGACGTTGTCCAGATAGGTCTGGCGGAGGTGCCGGTAGTTGATCCGCGCCGTCATCGTGAGCGGAAAGTGCGCGTCGGCCGGAACGTGAAAGGCATAGCGCACCAGCGTGGAGCGGCCCGCCTGGATGGTGTTGTCGTAGGCGACGGAGTGAATCGTCCAGACCTTATGGTTGTCGACAAAGTCTCCATTCGCATCGACCGGGCGGTTGTCAAAGATATGGGCGCGCGGATCGAGGGTGCCATCCGGATGCAGGAAACCGCTCTCGTAAATCTTCGCACCCGCCGCATCGGTGACCGTGAACTGGATCCACGCCTGATACAGATCGCGGACTTCGGGCAGCAGGGAATGGCCGATGTTTTTGTTCTGCACAACCACCCAGGTTTCCAGGTTCGTATCCGGTTTTGCCTGGAACTCCGTGGTTCCCAGCGGCGCCACCATGGCTCCATTGCTCTGCCGGATCGCAAACAGATCCACGTTGAGGTAGTCGCCGCTCTGCAGGAACGCGATCGTCTGCTTCAGCTGTTCGGTGTAGCCGTAGTAGAAGGGAACCGCGGTATTGCCCGCCAGCCAGCGATGGGAGGCGATCATTCCCTGACTGGAGCCGTAGTCGGGCAGGATCGCCTTGACGCGCTTCATGTGGCAGTCCTGGCAGCTTTTGTAGTCGGCTGTATAGAACGTCAGCGGGTTCTGCTGCGAGAACTTCGAGGTCTGCCACTCATCGTAGGTTGTGAAGGCGCGGATCCATTTGTAGTGGTTCAGCTCCGGCGGCAGATTCGCCTTATGGCACGCCGAGCAGAACACCGGCGTCCGGTAAAAGTCCTGCATGACGGCTTTGGAGTGCCGGTCCAGATGCGCCAGAATCTCCTCGTCGGGCACAATGCCCGGAATGCGCTTGCCCTGTGCGTCAACCAGAACCGAGGGCACGCCCATCACGTAGCTGCCGTTCCCCAGCTTGCTTGACACGCTCTGGATCGAGTGACACACGGCGCAGGTCACGCCGTCTCCGTCGAACGACCGGTCGAGGGGGGAATCCGGGTTGAGCGCGCCCGACAGGACGGCGATGGGATTGTGGCAGCTGTCGCAGTGGCGGGCGAACGCAATGCCCCTGTCGTGAATCAGCAGATTAACGCTGGCGCGATAGAAGGGGGCACGGAAGGAGTTCGCGTGCAGCGCCTGACGCCATTCGTGCCAGGCCTCCTGATGGCAGTGCCCGCAGTAGGCGGCAGTGGGGAAGGCGGCTGCGGGAAGGAATTTGCCGCCTGCCACGGCCGCGTTTCCGGGCAACGAGATTCCATCGCCGAAGGGCAACTGGTAGGTGGAGAGGACCTTCGCGTCATAGGCCGTTCCGGGGCTGACCAGCGTTGGCTTTGTATCCGCTGGCGGCTTGATGGCCATCAGACGGGGAACGCCGAGCGCCGCGATCGACAACCCGGCCAGAACAACGATCCGGCCTCGAAAATTCATACGCGCAGAGCGGCACACATCGCCGCTCTTTGAGAGTGCTTCCGCGGCAAGACCACGGGGAGATTACGGGGGAAGCATTAACACTATAGCAAACGAAGAAAGCCGCTGAGCACTGCGGTCCTCGTACCCGCAAAATGTTTCCCTTACGGACGTGTCGCCTGCGCGCTCAGAGCCTTCTGCCGCTCCCCCGCGGCTTCCGCCGTTCTGCCTTCCTGCTGCAGCGCCCTGGCCAGACCCAGATGCGCCTCGGCATCGGTGGGGTCGAAGCTCAGGGCATCGCGAAAGGCGGCCTCCGCGTCGGCGAGCTTGCCCTGTTTGAGCAGATCGTTTCCCGAGTTACAGGAAACCTCGGCGCGCTGGTGATTCATATTGGCTCGCATGAGATCTGCAGCCTTGCGCCGCTCGGCCGCCGCCTGCTCCGGCTGCTTCTGCTTCACGAGCACTTCCGCGAGGATCAGATAAGGGTCGGGCTGGCTGGGCCGCTGCCGGATCGCTTCCTGCAGTGCGCGGGCCGCCTCGGGCAGTTTGCCGAGATGATTCTCGACGCTCCCCAGCGTGGCCCATCCATCCCCGTTGTGCGGCTGCAGGCGCAGAGTTGTCTGCAGCTCGCGTTCCGCGTCGGCGTAGCGTCCCGCCTGCAGATAGATCATGCCCAGCGCATAGGGGGGTTCCGACGCCGAAGGGTTCTGCTTCTCGGCCATCTCGAATTCGGGAATCGCATCGGCATCGTCGTCCTTCATCTTCAGCGCCAGCCCCAGGTCGTAATGCAGCTGCGGCGCCTGTGGAGCCAGCCGCAGCGCCTGCCGCAGCTGGGCCACCGCGTCGTCAAACTGGCTGAGCTGGATGTAGGCAGCGGACAGGTTCTCGTGCGCGGTGGGATTGCGCGGCGACAGCGCCACCGCTTTCTGCAGCACCGGCACCGCGTCTTTCGCGCGCTGCACCTGGCACAGCGCCATGCCGAGGTTGGTGAGGATTTCGGCGTTGGTGCGCTCGGCTGCGGCCGCCTTTTGCAGCAGGGGAATGGCCTGCTGCGCCTCGCCGGTGCGCTGCAGAGCCAGTCCCAGCTGGTAATTGTCAGCCGCGGATCCTGGATTCGCAGCCAGAGCTTCGCGCAGCACGGGGATCGCCGCGCGGTCGTCGCCGCCGGCGGTCAGCAGTTGGGCCAGCTGGGCCAGAATCACCGGATTCCGGGGCGCCAGCGCATCTGCTCTGCGAACTTCTTCCAGCGCGCCCGGTTTCTGTTCAGCCTGCAGCGTCAGGCCCAGATGCAGGTGGGCCATCGCCAGGCCGGGGTTCAGCTGCACGGCGCGGGTAAAGGACACGTCCGCCTGGTTCCATTCACGCTCCTGCGCCTGCAGCGTGCCCAACTCATCCCACAACTGAGCGTCGCGCGGATTCTGGTCCACCGCTTGTTTCATTCGCGCCTGCGCTGCAGCCTCCTGGTGGGTGGCCGCCAGCGCCCTCGCATACTCGGCCAGCAGTTCCTGCGACAAAGGATGGCGCTCGGCGTGCGCCGTCTCTTCCAGACGCTCAAACCAGGGCAGTGCCTGCGACGGTTTCCCGTCCTGCACCAAAGCCATGGCCAGATTCCCCTCGGCGCTGGTGTCGCTCGCGCTCAGGGCAACGGCCTTCTCCAGTTCGCGTATGCCCGCATTCAGGTCTCCGCCGCGCACCAGCACTGTTCCCAGGGCGCTGTGTCCCTGTTCGATGTCGGGCGCCAGGCGGACCACCTCTTCGAACTCCCGCTTCGCGGTCTGCATATCGTTGCGCGAGACGGCGGCGACACCGGCGCGGTAATCGGCATCGGCCTGCTTCAATCCTGCTGACGGATTCTGCGCGCAGCACACCGAACAACCGGCGACCAGGGCGACGCGGAACGCGATCCGGACGCGCACAGCCACGTCAGAAGAGAGGAGGGACATAGGAGCCAGCCGCTCCATACTACCGGACGCACACCAGCGGTGCGAACCGGCTGTCCTGCCGGGAAGAGGGAGGCGGGGAGCCTGGCGGCTCCCGCCTTCGGCACTAGTAGAACAACTTAAGAGCGAACTGCAGCGTACGGGCTCCGTTGTTCTGGTTGCTGTTCTTCGTGCTGCTGATCGAACTGAATCCACCCTTGAGGTTGGTGAAGTTCAGATTTCCCGGCTGCGCGAAAGGAGGCGTGTTGGTGGTGTTGAAGGCTTCGGCGCGGAACTGCAGGCTCAGCGATTCATGAATCTCGAAGTTCTTGAGGACGGCGGTGTCGAGGTTGCCATAGCTCGGTCCGCGCGCCTGTTCCTGGCCGCCTCCCAGAGGCGCATAGTCGGTTTGGCCGATGGCCGTCGCCAGGGGAGGCTGGGAGAAGGCCGCGGGATTGAGCCACTGGGTGTAATTGTGCGGACCAGCATACAGATCCTGTCCCTGAACCACATCGGCGAAGCAGCCAAAGTCAGAGGTAGTGCTGACCGGGCAGGTGACGGTAAAGGGTTGTCCGGTTTGATAGCTGAAGATACCGTTGACGATCCAGCCGCCGAGAATCAGATCGACAGGCTTGCCCGCGCCGGACAGGAAGGCGCGGTTATGACCGAAGGGCAGGTTGTAGGTGCCGGCCAGGTGGACCAGATGCGTGGCGTCGGTATCGCACAGCGCGTTGTCCTTGCCGATACCGAATCCGGGCAGCCACTCCGCACGATACTGCTGGTTCTGTTCGGCCTGGGTGTGCTGATCAGTCATGCACTTGCTGTAGGTGTAGTTGCCGAGCAGATAGAGCCCGTAGCTGGTTTGATGTTCATAAGTCGCCTGCAGTGAGTTATAGCTGCTCACTGCATTGGTGGTTTCGTAGGTGGCATTGCGCGCAAAGTTGGGGAACGGGACGTAAAGCTGCGGGTTCACTGAGGGAGGCAGGATTACTGTGGGCGAGTTGTTGTAACCCAGGTTATCCAGGTGACGCCCCTGGGTGCCGACATATCCCACCTGCACAGAATCGCGCTGCGTGAACTGATCCTGGAAGGTGAGATTTTCGGTCTGTACGTAAGGCGTCTGGAAGTTGTACTGCCGCCCGTAGAGGTTGAGGCCCATGCCGCTGTTCACGGAGGGGTCGCTGAAGTTGACCGTGGTGAAGGTTTGCTCCATGGTGGCGGGCTGGCCGTTCGCGAGCAGGAGCGGGTGCTGCGAATCGGGGCTGTTGAATGTGGCGACATAGACAAACGGATAGTTGGTGCCGAGGGTGCCGCCGTAGCCCAGGTTGCCCAGAGCCCCGTAGGCGGTGCCGAATCCGCCGCGCACCACCAGCCGGGGAGTGATCCGGTAAGCAAAGCCAACCCTCGGCGCGAAGTTGGTGTTCTGCGCGTTGCCCACGGTCAGACTGGAAACGCAGTCGAGGGTAATGTTGCTGCTGGCCAGCAGGGTGTCAAATGCGGTGGAGCGGGGAACCGAGCAGCCCGCTTTGGGGATGTAGTAGGTGCCGCTGTTGCCATTTCCGCCGGCGGCGACGAAATTCGCCTGGTGGCCGTTGACCTCCGCATAGGGAGTGAAGTAATCCCAGCGGAGGCCGAGATTGAGGGTGAGACTGGGCGTGACCTTCCAGTCATCCTGGAAAAACGCGCCCCAGTACCAGCGATGGTCATCAGTGGCGGCGATGTTCGATCCGGAAAAGCTGCTCATGCCGCCCACATCGTCGACACCGCCGACCAGAGAGGCCATGGGCGTGACGAGCATGTCGCCGATGCCGTTCAGATTGCTGTTGATGTTGGGGACGTCTGTGTACTGGCCGTTGAAGTTGAAATCTCCGCGCCCCTGAGGCGGCTGCGAGATGTCACCCTCCAGGTCGTCAATCTGAAAGCCGCCCTTGAAGGTGTGGTTGCGGTAGATCCAGGTCGCGCTGTCAGCGCCTTCGATGCTGTAGACGTACTGCAGCGTTGGGGTGTAGTTGCCGACGCCGATATGCGTGAGCCCGTTGATGGTTGTGGGCGGAAGCCCTCCGTTATTCGCCACCTGAGGGATGCCCTGGATGCCGTATTGCGCCGGGATGCCGAAGGTATTGCCGTAAACCGACTGCTGCAGCTTGTCGGCATGCACCATGCCCACGTGCATCTCGTTGGTCAGCATGGGAGTGAAGACGTGGGTGTAGCCGGCGGCCCAGGCATAGGCCGGCAGGCTGTCCACGCGGCCGCCTCCTTCGCCCACCGCGACTCCGGGCAATGTGGAGGGGACGTCGGTGGTGTAGTAGCTCCGGTCGAAGACGCCAAAGAGAACGTTGTTGGGATTGAAGTCCTCATCGATGCGGATGTCGTAGGTATTCGTTGTGTGGTCTTCCTTGGGAACCCAGGTGAAGTTATTAGCCAGGCCGGGGTCGGTAGGCGTGGGGTAGACGCCCAGCAGGCTCACAGCGTTGGCATCGAGCCGCGAGGTGGGGATCACGTTCAGCATGGCTTCCTGGGCCGGGGTGGCAAAACTCGTCACACCCGTGAGCGGTCCCCCGGGCAGATAGTTCGAAGACGGGCAGCCTCCGGCAGTGCAGCCGTAGAACGGATCGCGCACGTAGGCCCCCGGAGTTCCGGTAAGACCGGTGATGGGATCGAGCCCGCTGGCCGGAATGACGCGCGTGGTGGCTGGATCCAGAATCGTGCCGTGGGGGATCGTCCGGCCCAGCGCGTCGGTCGCGGTGCCGCTGTTGTAGGCGATGTTGTCCTGAAGATTGGTGAATCCGCTGCTGGCCATGCCGGCGGTGGGCACCGTGCTGGTGGCCGGTTCGGGCAAAATGTACCGTCCGCCCTGATAGTCGAAGAAGAAGAAAGTCTTGTCCTTTATAACGGGGCCGCCGATGGTGCCGCCGAAGAGGTTCTGGCGATACTCGGGTATGGGTTTGCTGACGCATCCTGACGCCGAACAGGTTCTGTTAAAGAAATAGTTGGCGTTCAGAGCGTCGTTGCGCACGTACTCCCACAGGTCGCCGTGCACCCGGTTGGACCCCGACTTGATCTCGGCGTTGACGACGCCGCCGGTGGAATGTCCGAACTCGGCATTGAAGTCGCCGTTCTGCACCTTGAATTCCTGGACGGCGTCAGGGGGAGGGACAATGGCCGCATTGGTGCCGGTGTAGTTGCCGCCGTACACCTCGATGTTGTCGTTGATGCCGTCCAGGCGGAAGTCATTCTGCCAGACGTTGACGCCGTCCACGGAGAAGTACGCGCTCTCCGAGCTGCCTGAGTCCGGCGTGGGCTGTCCGGCCGGGGCCGTCGCCACACCGGCGGAAAGCTGGGCCAGGGAGCCCCAGTCGCGGGTCGCCAGGGGCAGATCATTGATCGTCTGGCTGGTGATGGTTTGCCCGACGGCGGCATTCTGGGCCTGCAGCAGAGGGGTGGCCGCAGTCACGGTGACCTGCTGCTGGACATTGCCGGCGGTCAGGTGGATATCCTCCGTGAGAACCTGCTGCACGTGAACCTCCACTCCGCGCACCATATAGTTCTCGAATCCCTTCGCGGCCGCCGTGATGCCGTAGGCGCCCGGCAGGACTCCGCTGAAAGCGTAGGTGCCTGTGGCGGTCGACTGAGTGACCGTCCGGGTGTCGGTGGCCACATTGGTCAGCGTGATCCTTGCTCCGGGAACGACCGCGCCGGAAGGATCGAAGACCGTTCCGGTTACACCGCCGGTGTCAATCTGCGCCCGGAGACCGAAGGGACACAGTGCCAGAAGAAGCGCCATGAGAATGGCGGCGGCGAGGGTGGAACGGGGAGATCGGATGTGCGGATTCAAGGTGCCTCCAGTAAAGACTGCCGGTTTTGCACAGACGGAGGTTCCGTCCGGCTCGTGGGTCGAACGTCGGGAATCATCGCCTGTTCCTCTGTGCAGGCGGAAGTGTTTACCCGTTTCTTCCCAGGGTGAATACACCTGTGATAAGTTGTCGGATGTGTTTGAAAGACAGTTACATATTGCAATTGTTAATTCCTTGTAAACCCAATGTGCCGGAACGCACGCAGCCGCCGGATTCAACTCATTTTGACAGCCGGGCCGTAGTCTGATGGAGCGGTCAGCCGAACCCTCAGGCGCAAGCCAGGAGAGGAAAAGCCATGGGACGCTCTGCAGTTGTCGATCACGCGGTCCTGAGCGGCAATGTCTGGCCCCCGTCCCCGGATGACGACGAGCGCTGGCAGATCACACAGCGGGTTGTCGGCAGCCGGCACTTCACCCGATCTCCGCTGCTCTCGAGATTCCTGCTCTATGTCGTCGCCGAGACGATCCAGGGGAGGGCGGACGAGATCACCGAGCATCAGATCGGCGTCCATGTCTTCGACCGGCCGACCAGCTACCGCACCGTCGAGGACAATATTGTCCGCAACTATGCCCGCCAGCTTCGTCGCCGGCTGACGGAGTATTTCGCAGAAGAGGGGATCGCCGAACCGTTCCAGATCGACATTCCGCTGGGCGGCTATATCCCGGTTTTCCTCCGGCCCGGGCAAAACGAACCGGGGGCAGACCACTCCGGGCGGCGCGCCCCGGTGAACCTGCCCGCGCTTGCCGAGGCGAGAGCGGGAGCCAGGGAGGGCGCGGGGCTCCGCAGCTTTGTCGGGATGATTCCGCGGCCGCTGCTTCTGGCGATCTACACTCTGGCGATTGTCTGCGCGTCATGGTTTGTGGCGCGGCGAGTCGAGAGTGGCTCGCGGGCTGAGGCGCCGGTGACAGCGACGACACCGCTGTGGAATGCTCTCTTCCACACTCCCACCCGAACGTATCTTGTGCCCGCGGACGCCGGGCTCAATCTGATCGAGGATCTTTCGCGGCGTCCTCTCTCCCTTGCCGGATATATTGAAGGCGACTACGCCACGGCGGCTTTGCCGGCGGTGGATGAGCACAGCGCCGAGGATCTGCGGGGACAGGACTTTACCAGCTTTGTCGACCTGCAGATCATCTCATCGCTCTCGCGGCTCCCGGAATTCGATCCGGAGCGCACCATTCTCCGCTTTCCGCGTGATCTGCGCCTGGACGATCTGAAGAATGCCAATGCCGTGATCATCGGCTCGGTGGGGAGCAATCCGTGGGCGGCGATTGCCGAGAACAATGCAAATTTCCGCATCGTGTACCGCGAAGGAATGCAGGGAGCGACGATCGTCAACGCCAAACCGCTGCCCGGCGAGCTGCCTGAGTACGTCAGCCACTGGAATGAGCCGGCCCATGAGACCTTCGCTCTGATTTCATGCCTGCCGAACCTCGAGGGCAACGGCCGGCTGCTGGTTCTGCAGGGGCTGGATGTGGCGGGGACCCAGGCGGCGGGCGAAGCGCTCTTCCATCCGTCGGCCATCGCTCCTGTGCTGCGCCGGGCAACCCGGCCCGACGGTTCTCTGCGGTATTTTGAAATTCTTCTGCGCGCCACCAGCATTGAATCCAGCGCCACCGGAACCCAGGTGATCGGCAGCCGGATCTACTGACTTCGTTTAACGGATTCCGCGACCCGCTCAGTGGAACGGCGGTGAATGAAGCTGGGCGAGACGAGGATGGAACGCTGGGGCAGATCATTGATGCCTGCGCGAATGAGCCGGAGCAGAGTGATCGCGGCGGTGCGGCCCATCTCCACAAGCGGCTGGCGGACGGTGGTCAGGGCCGGGTGGATGGTCGCGGCGGCAGGAATGTCGTCAAAGCCGACGACAGAAACGTCACGAGGGACGTGCAGGCCGGCCTCGTGGAGAGCGGCGATGGCTCCGATCGCCGATGCGTCGTTAAAGCAAAAGATCGCCGAGAAGCGTCGGCCGCGGGCCAGGAGCCGGCGCACGGCGATATGGCCGGGTTCACTGCCCGGCAGGTCTCCTTCGAGCTGCACAACCAGTTCTGGATCGATGGCCAGACCGAGGGAATCGCAGACGCGGTGGATCGCCTGCCAGCGGGCCTGGGTGTCGGAACTGAACTTCTGCCCCTTGATGAAAGCAATCCGGCGATGGCCCAGCTCGGCCAGATGAGAGAGGGCGCAACGCGCCGCCGCCAGGTGGTCGATCTCGATGGTGAGGATTCCTCTTTTGCGCCGATGTCCGGAGACGGCGACGGCCGGAATGGCCGGCACTTCCGCCAGCGGCGTATCGACGGCAATGATTCCTTCAGCGCCGCGAGCCTGGAGAAGACGCGGATACTCACGGAGCAGGTCGGCGCGATGGCGATGGCTGACGACGAAGTAGAAATACTTCTCGTCGAGGAGGGCATCTTCAATGCCGCTGAGAACTGCGGCGGAGTAGCCTTCGCTGATTTCGGGCACCATGACGCCAACCATGAAACTGCGTTTTTTGCGCAGGCCGCGAGCGAGAGCGTTGGGGTGGTAGTTGAGCGCGGCGGCAGCTTCGAGCACCCGTTTCTGCGTGGCCGGGGCGATGCGATGCTCGCTGCCCGCGTGGTTGAGGACGCGGGACACCGTAGTCAGCGAGAGCCCGAGGTGCGCGGCCAGTTGTTTGAGGCTCACCTGGCCGCGGCTTCCGGCGAGGGCGCCGGCCTGGGTTCGGGGTGTGCTGCTGTTTCGGATCGCTGAAGACTCCAATCCGCCCGGAATGCGCTGGGTGCACCGAGCCGAGTTTCAGTGGATTGAGTCTCATAGTAATGCCGGAGCCGCCGGTCGCGCGGCAGTCTGAGGATCTCTCAGAGAGTGGTCATTGACAGCGCTCACCCGGAGGGTGTCTTGTGGTGGACGCAGCACAAACGATTGCGCAATAATGAGAAATCGTTTGCGCCCGGAGAAGGGAAGGCTTCCCGATAACGAACAGCCATTTCCAACTCGTCGAAAAGCTGCTCGAAAGTGTGGATTCCGGGGACGCGATGCCGTCGGTGAAGCCCGGCTTTGGTGTCGCCAGCGGCGCGCTGGTCGGTTCGATCGCGCAGCTGCGGGCGCGTTTCAGCTTCTGATTTGCCTCCCTGAAGCTGAAAACTGAGAGGGTGCTCCGGCGAGCACCCTCTTTTTTGTTCTGCCTCAGATCAAGGTCCGGCCTTTCCTAGTCGCTCGCTCCTCCCGGTGCAGGCGCCGGCGTGGGCGATCCCGATGCTTTCGCGCGAGGCGGACGCAGGACCAACGGCACCGCAATCGAAACCAGCATGATCCCCGCCAGCACATGCAGCCCCGACGCAAACGAGCTCCCGGTTTCGCGCAGATGAGCAATCAGTGACGGCCCGAATGCGCTGGCGAAGCCCCAGGCGGTCAGCATCAGTCCGTAGATCGGCCCAATGTTCCTGGAGCCGTAGTAATCCGCCGCAAAGGCCGGCATCGTCCCGAACCCGCCGCCGTAGCACATCAGAATGACAAACGTCAGCGCCGTCAGCATTCCCGTTCCGTGCATCGACGGCATGAGCCAGAACAGGGCGACCTGCAGCAGGTACATGGCGACAAACGTCCAGCGCCGCGTAATCCCATCCGATACCCACGCCCAGAAGACACGCCCTACCGCGTTGCCCAGTGACGCGACCCCCACCATTCCCGCCGCCACCACCGCGCCGACCTTCGCGATCTCCTGAAACATGGGCGACTCCTGCGAGATCACCGATATCCCCGCGGACGTATTGAGGAACAGCGCCAGCCACAGCGCCCACCACTGCCACGTGCTCAGCGCCTCGCCCAGCACATAGTCCTTGCCGGACCGGCTCAGCGCCTGCTTTGCGGCCGGTGTCCATCCTTCCGGCACCCATCCCGCAGGCGGATTCTGCATGAACCACCCCGTCGCCATAACAACGACGAGATACGCAATACCCAGATACGCAAATGTCTGCAGCACGCCCACGCTCTGGATGAGCCGAGTCGCGACCGGAGCCGTCACCAGGGCGCCGGCTCCAAAGCCACCGACAGCGATGCCCGTAATCAGCCCGCGCTTGTCAGGGAACCACTTCAACAGCACGGCAATGGGCACGATGTAGCCGAGGCCGAGGCCGATTCCGCCGATCAGACCGTAGGAAAAGTACAGCCACAGCAGGTGATTGGCTGAGAAGCTGGCCAGGAACACGCCCGCGCCGTAGAGAAATCCCGCGGTCAGCGCGACGACCCGCGGGCCCTTCTTGTTCAGCCACAGTCCGCCGAAGAAGGCTGCGAAACCCACCACAAACACGCAGATCGTGAAGGTCAGCGTGACCTGCGAAATCGTCCAGTGGAAGCGCCTCACCAGCGGCGTGCGAAAAACGCTCCACGCATAGACGGCGCCCAGCGCCATCTGCATCAGAATGCCTGCGATCGCGATACCCCAGCGATTTTTTCCGGACATAAGCGTCCCTCCCGGGACGTGGCTTCGTATTACTGTTGCGGTCCGGGGGAGGCTCGTAATTTGATCTGGCGGCCCAACTCATCGAGGAAGCGATTAATCAGCGCGATGCTGCGGCGCAGCTCTTTCAGGCGGAACTGGGCCAGCAGTGAAAACAGACCGGGCGGGTCGATGACCGGCTTGCGCGTGCTGCCGAGGGTTTCCGAGACAGCGGAGGCGTAGCACTGCATCAACTCGGGGTTGATCGAGGCCAGCATTTTGCCGAGGATGATGGCGTTACGCAGAGCGTTCACACCCTCCGGGGTCTGGGCAGCGGCCACCGCCGTCTCCATCGCGGTATCTTTCGCGCTCAGGGCCCCGCTCAAAATCTCAAAGACGCGCGCCTCGTGCATCTGCTGCAGCAATTCGTACGCACCCAGCAACGCCTCGGCATGCTGCGCGGGCGCGGCTTCCAGGCGCTTCAGCAATTCCTGGCGAGCGTCGCGGGGCGGAATCTCCAGCGTTATCGGTTGCGCCATCTTCTGATATCCCCCTTATGAGCGCGTCGGCGGTCCTGGCTGCGCCGTCTGAATCTGCACCAGGCCGTTGCCCGGCAGGTGATAATCCGCGCGCTTCCACTTGCGCTCCACTTCCACGCCTTGTTGTGGAGTCGGTTTTCCAAAGCGTGGATTGCTTGCCGGCAGCGGGCTCGCACCGTTTTCCTCGAGCACCCGCATCCGCACGGATGTATCCTTGTATGCCGGCGTGTGCGTCGCCTTATCGGTATAGCTGCTGGTGAGCCGATTCACGGGCTCGGTGGTCGAGTTCATGGGCATGTACAGCTCCCTGCCGGTCACTCGCTCGCTCACCAGCACCTGCACCCGCACCTCGCCGTACCGCGAGGCGAGGTCGACCCATGAGCCGGTCCGAACGCCGCGCTCGCCGGCCAGCTCCGGTGACACCTCGACGAAGGTGCAGGGCGTCTCCTCGCGAATCCCCGCGGTGCGATACGTGAGATTGCCCTCGTGGAAGTGCTCCAGCAGGCGTCCGTTATTCAGGTGCAGATCGAACTCGGCGTTCGGCTGGTCGCTCGGCTCGGTCCACTCCAGGGGGAAGAACTTTGCCTTGCCGTCCGGCATCTTGAACTCCTGCGTGTAGAGCAGAGGCTGATCGGAACCATCCGACGCCACGGGCCACTGCAGCGTGTTGTATCCCTCCAGCCGTTCATAGGTCACGCCGGCCACCAGCGGAGTCAGCGCGGCAATCTCGCGGTAGATTTCCGCGGGAGAACCATAATTCCATCTCGCTCCCAGACGGTTGGCGACGTCCTGAAGGATGCGCCAGTCGGGCCGGCTCTCGCCCAGCGGCTCAAAAACCTGGTACAGCCGCTGAATGCGCCGCTCCGTGCTGGTGAAGGTGCCTTCCTTTTCGAGGCTGGGGCATGCAGGCAGCACCACGTCGGCAAAGCGGCAGGTCTCGCTGAAGAAAATCTCCTGCATCACGAAGAAGTCCAGCTTCGCCAGTGCGGCGGCCACGTAATTCGCGTTCGAATCCACGAGGCTCATCTCCTCGCCGAATACATACAGCGAGCGCAGCTTGCCCGCGTGGATCGCATCGATCATCTGGTGGTTGTCGAGCCCTGGTTTGGGTGGAAGCGTGACTCCCCACGCCTTCTCGAACTTCGCCCGAATCTCCGCATCGGCCACGCTCTGGTAGCCGGGGAAGTTGTTCGGCATGGCTCCGTGGTCGCTCGCGCCCTGCACGTTGTTATGCCCGCGCAAAGGATAGGCGCCCGTCCCTGGCCGCATGTAATTGCCGGTCGCGAGCAGCAGGTTCGAGATCGCCGTCGAGGTATCGGAGCCCATCGTGTGCTGGGTGACGCCCATGGCCCACAGCGCGCACACGCTCCCTGCCCCGGCAATCATGCGGGCAGCGCTCTCCAGCGTCTCGACGGGGATGCCGCAGCGCCGGCTCGCCATCTCCATGGTAAAAGGTTCGAGGCTCTTGCGGTATTCCTCCACGCCATTCACCCAGCGCGCCAGGAAATCGGTCTTCGCCAGTCCCTGGTCGAAGATGTACCGCGTGACGGCGGAGAGCCAGATCAGGTCAGTCCCCGGCTTCGGGTGCAGGAAGAGATCGGCCCGCGCTGCCATCTCGTGACGCCGCAGGTCCGCGACAATCAGCTTCTGGCCGCGCAGCTTGTGCGATTGCTTCACCCGCGTCGCCAGCACGGGATGGCTCTCCGCGGTATTGCTGCCGACGATCAGCACCAGCTCTGCCTGCTCGATGTCGCGTATCGAACCGGAATCGCCGCCGTAGCCCACAGTTCGGAACAGGCCCACCGTAGCGGGCGCCTGGCAGTAGCGCGAGCAGTTATCCATATTATTGGTGCCGATTACGGCCCGCGCGAGCTTCTGCATCAGATAGCTCTCTTCGTTGGTGCATTTCGACGAGGAGACAAACGCCAGCGCATCCGCTCCGTTCTCCGTTTTGATCTCGTTAAACCGGCGCGCTACCAGCGCCAGCGCTTCGTCCCAGCTCGCCTCGCGGAAGCGCCCGTTCTCGCGAATCAGCGGCTTCGTCAGCCGATCCGCGCTGTTTACAAACTCCCAGCCGAACTTGCCCTTCACGCAGGTCGAGATACCGTTCGCCGGTCCCTCGGCCGGCTCGACCTTCAGAATGTGCCGGTCGCGGGTCCACACATCGAAGCTGCAGCCCACACCGCAGTACGTGCATACCGTCTTGGTTTTGCGGGTGCGGACGTCGCGCATTGCGGCTTCCACTTCCGACAGCTGCATCACCGCGCCGTATCCAAGCTCGCCCTCGACGCCCTTGACCACGTTGATCATGCCGTCAAAGACCGGCTTCGGCAGGGCAGTGAAGTAGCCCGCCTCGCCCAGCATCGACTTCTCCATCAGCGCATTGCAGGGGCAGACCGTGACGCAGTGTCCACAGGAGACGCAGCTGGACTGGTGGATCGGCGCGCCGCCATCCCAAAGCACGCGCGGATGCGCGCTCTCCCAGTCGATGCTCAGGGTCTCATTGACCTGGACATTCTGGCAGGCCTCCACGCATCGCCCGCACAGGATGCACTGGCTCGGGTCGTAGCGGTAGAAGGGATTGCTGGTGTCCACCTCGTACGGCTTCGGCCGGAACGGTATCTCCTGGTGCTCCACGCCGAGCAGCCGCGTTGTGTTGTGCACCGTGCAGTTTCCGTTGTTGTTGTCGCAGACCGTGCAGTAGAGCTCGTGGTTGCCGAGGATGCGATCGAAGGCCTCGCGCCGCGCCTTCTCCGCGCGCGGCGACGCCGTGACAATCTTCATCCCGTCGCGCACTGTGGTGGCGCAGCTGCGCACCAGCTCGCCGTCGGCCTCAACCAGGCAGGTATCGCAGGTCTGGATGGGGCCCATCTGAGGGTGGTAGCAGACCTGCGGCAGTTCCTTGCCGGCCCGCTGGATGACCTGCAGCAGGCGTTCGCCTTCGACACAGTTCTGCGCGGCCCCGTCGACAACCGCAGTAGGCATCTGTTTCTCCGACTCCGCGAAGCAGACGCATCCTAGCACCCGAAATCGGTGCCTGAGTGTGAATTTTTCTGGCTCCCGGCCCCGAGCCGGGCTCCGGAGGGCCAATTTGTGCCTTCAGGAGAGTCGATTCGGGGTTCCGCCACCCCACTGCCCGTTCCTGCCTGGATCGGTAAGGGGTGTTGCGGACGTCGAAAGGCGGGAGAGTCAGGCGGTCGCGCGGCCGCAGATCCAAACCGGCGACGCCATCCTACTCCCACCCTCCGCCGAGGGACCCGTAGAGCTGCACCAGCGAGAGCGCTTCGTTCTCCTGGGCGTTGACCAGGCTCAGCTGCGCAGAAAAGAGGTCTGAGTCGGTTGTGAGGACTTCCAGATAACTGGTGGCGCCGCCCTGATAGCGCGTTCTCGCCAGACGGGTCGCGTCCTGCGCGGCCGCCACCAGCAGGGTTTCCTGTTCGCGCGTCGCGCGCGTCTTGTCGAGTGCGATCAGTGAATTGGAGACATCGCGGAAGGCGCCGGCGATCGTCTTCTGATAATTCAGGACCATTTCTTCCTTCTGATGTTCGGAGAACTGGAGCTGGCCGCGGAGCTTGCCGCCTTCGAAAATGGCCTGGGTCAGGCTGCCAATGCCGTAGATGGTGTGCCCGCTGGGATCGAAGAGATTGGACCAGTCATTGCCGCCGACGCCGCCGGAAGCGCTGATCGACAGCTGAGGAAAGAACTGGGCTCGGGCAACGCCGATTTGCGCGTTTGCCGCGACGAGTTGCTGTTCGGCCTCGAGGATATCGGGCCGGCGTTCCAGAAGCCGGGAGGGCAGGCCCACGGGGGGATTCTGCGGAGGCGGCGCGAGTACGTTGTCGTCGCCGCGAGCAATGGGACCGGGGTTCTCCCCCATCAGGAGGCGAAGCGCGTTTTCCTGCTGCTGGATCTGCTGCTCGAGCTGGGGAATCTGCGAGGAGGCCGCATACTGAAGCTCCTCAGCCTGGCGCAGATCGGAGAGCGGCGCCGAACCGGCGTCAGACAGGTGGCGGGTAAGATCGACGGACTGCTCGCGAATGCCCAGGGTCTGCTTTGCAATGGCGAGCTGCCGATCGAGCGCGCGCAGCTGAATGTACGCCGATGCCACCTGCTCGATCAGGGTCATGCGCACGGCCCGCTGCGCCCAGACCTGAGCCAGGAGCTGCGCGCGTGCCGCTTCGCTCTGACGCCGGTAGAGCCCCCAGAAATCGGGTGTCCATGCGGCCGAAAGATTGAAGCTGCCGGCGGAGAGAGTGCTTCCGCCCAGGGTATTGCTGAGCGAGTCCGGCACCTCGGCGCCGATGCCCGTGCCCCCCACCGAAAGCGTGGGGAACTCCTGGGAGCGCGCAATTCTCACCTGAGCCTGCTGCTCCAGCACGCGCTGCGCCGCGATACGGACATCGTAATTGTTGGTGAGCGCCGTGCGGATGAGAGTTTGCAGCTCAGGCTCGTGAAAAACCTCCGCCCAGTTCTGGTCGCCGAGAGAAGCCTTATCGGCAGTGGCGGCCTCGGCGTTGTCAGCTCCGCGGAAGGTGGGTGCGACGGCGACCTGGGGGCGCTTGTAGTTCGGACCGACGGTGCACCCCGCCAGCAGAATCAGGAAAACAGCCGCGCCCTGGGCGAGCCTGCTGATGATGGCCGTAGAGTTCGTGGGCGAGTTCATGCTGCGTCTCCCTCTGCTTCAACAACGGCAGGTCCGGCCTCTTCTTCGTGCGGGCCGCGGGTGGAATCCATCGTGGTCCCCTGGCCGCCCCGGGCAAAGCGGTGAGACAGATACTCCACGACGGAGAAGGTGGTGGGCACCATCAGGATGCCGACCGCTGTGGCCAGAGTCATTCCGCCGATGACTACGGTGCCCAGGATGCGTCGCGAAACGGCGCCCGCGCCGCTGGCCGTCCAGAGCGGAATGCAGCCGACGATGAATGCGAGCGCGGTCATGACAATTGGCCGGAATCGCAGGCGGGCCGCGCCGAGGGCGGACTCGGCAATGCTCTGGCCGCTGCGGTAGTTCTGGACGGCGAATTCGACAATGAGGATGGCATTCTTCGCCGAAAGGCCGATCAGCATGATGAGTCCGACGGTGGCGAAGATGTCGTTTTCGAGCGAACGCGCGCTGAGAGCCAGGTACGCGCCCAGGATCGCGACCGGAGTGCTGAGCAGCACGCTGAAGGGAAGAGTCCAGCTCTCGTAGAGAGCGGCCAGGATCAGGAAGACCACCAGCAGAGAGAGCGCGAAGACCACCCAGGCCGGCGTACCTTCGGCGGCGAGCTGCTCCTGGTAGCTCATGCCAGAGTAGGAGTAGCCCATGCCGGGCGGCATTGTCTGGTGGAAGACCTCTTCCAGCGCCGCGCGCACCTGGCCGGAACTGTAGCCCGGCGCGCCGGTAATGTTGAGCTGCGCTGCGTTGTACTCGTTGAAGCGCAGGATGAACTCCGGACCCGTGACCTGGCGGACATGGACCAGGGAGCTGAGCGGCACCTGGGATCCGTTGGCGCTGCGCACATAGAACTCGCCGATGTTGCGGATATTGGCGCGCGCGTCGCCTTCTGCCTCGACATAGGTCTGCCACTGACGGCCGAAGCGGTTGAAGTAATTCACCAGGTAGCCGCCCATGAAGGTCTGCATCGTGGTGTAGATATCGCTGAGACTGACCTGCTGCTGTTCGGCCTTCTCACGGTCTACGCCCGCATAGAGCTGGGGAACGGCGGGCAGATACGAGGGAATGGCAGCGGCGATCTCCGGGCGCTTGTGGAGCGCGCCAAGATACGCGAAGAGGTTCTTAGTGAGAAAAGCCGGATCGTCGTTGCCGGAGCGGTCCTGCACGATCATGGTGACGCCGCCGGAGGTGCCGACGCCGGGAATCTCCGGGGGCGGGAACGAAAAGGCAATGCCATCGCTCACGCCCATCAGCTTGCGCTGCACGCTGGCCTGAATCGCCTGAATCTGCTCCTGCTTTGATTTCCGCTGCTCCCAGGGCTTGAGTGAAACGAAGAAGAAGGCGGTGTTGGTGCTCTGCGTCTGGGACAGGAGGTTGAACCCGTCCACGCCCACGACGCCCCCGATGCCTGGAGTGTGCAGCAGCGCCGTGGTCACTTTCTGCACGGCAACGTCGGTTCGCTGCATGGAAGAGGCGTCAGGAAGCTGCAGGGCGACGAACAGGTAGCCCTGATCTTCCTGGGGAAGAAAGCCGGCCGGCAGGCGGCTTCCCATAAACACCGCAACCAGGGCAATCGCACCCAGCGCCACCATGGTGAAGAGCGATTTATGAATCAGGCGGCCGGAGGTGGAAACGTACTTATCGGTGGTGCGCCTGAAGAAGGAGTTAAACCGGTCGAAGAAACGCTGCAGCAGGCTGCGCCGCGCGTTGTGATCCCGCGGCTTAAGCAGCATCGCAGCCAGCGCCGGACTGAGCGTGAGCGCATTGAACGCGGAAACCAGGACGGAAATGGCGATGGTGACAGCGAACTGCTGATACAGCCGGCCCGTGATGCCCGGGATAAAGGCTGTAGGGATAAAGACGGCTGCGAGGATGAGCGCGATGGCGACGACCGGGGATCCCACCTCTTCCATGGCGAGGATCGTCGCGTCGCGCGGCGTCATGCCTTCTTCAATGTGGTGCTCCACGGCTTCAACCACCACGATGGCGTCGTCCACAACCAGGCCGATGGCTAGCACCAGGCCGAAGAGAGAGAGCGTGTTGATGGAAAAGCCGAGAAGCGGGAAGACGATGAAAGTTCCGATGAGCGAGACGGGAACGGCCATCAGGGGTATCAGCGTTGCCCGCCAGCTCTGCAAAAACAGGTAAACCACCAGCACAACCAGCAGGAGTGCGATGCAGAGGGTAAGGACAATATCGTGAATGCCGGCGGTGACGGCTTTGGTCGTGTCGAGCGGTATGTCATACCGCATGCCGGCGGGGAAACGAGCCGACAGTTCTTTAATGCGCTTCGTCACCAGCCGGGCGGTTTCAACGGCGTTGGAGCCGGGAAGCTGGTAGACCGCCATAATTCCGGCCGGCGCGTTGTTGTAGCGGGCCGAGAGGCTGTAGCTTTGCGCGCCCAGCTCCACGCGGGCTACGTCGCGCAAATGGAGCACGGAACCGTCGGGATTGGCGCGAATGATGATGTTGCCAAACTGTTGCGGCGTGACGAGGCGGCCCTGGGTGCGCACCGTATAGGTAAACTGCTGGCCGGCGGGAATCGGCTCGCCGCCAATCTGGCCGGCGGGGTTTACATTGTTCTGCGTCTGGATGGCGTTGATGACGTCGGTAGCTGTGACTCCCAGCTTGGCAAGCAGATCGGGATCGACCCAAACGCGCAGCGCATACTGACCGCCGAAGACCTGCACGCGGGAGACGCCGGGAACGCGGGTCAGCTCATCCTGCAGATTGATAATCGCGTAGTTGGTGAGAAACTCCGAGCTGTAGCGATTATCGGGGGACGAAATGCCGATGAGCATCAGCGGCGAAGTGAACGACTTCAGCACGGTCACGCCCGCAGTGTTCACCTGCGCCGGCAGCTGCGACTGCGCCTGCGAAACCCGCAGCTGCGAGAGCACCTGATCGGTGTCGGGGTTGGTTTTTACGTCGAAATCGACGTAGACCGTGGACTGTCCGTTATTGGCGTTGACCGAGTACATGTAGAGCATGTTGTCGACGCCGTTCATCTGCTGCTCGAGCGGCGTTGCCACGGCTTCGGTCAGCGTCTTCGCATCGGCCCCTGGGTACAGGGCCTGCACCTGGATCTCAGGCGGGACGATGTCCGGGTACTGCGAAGTCGACAGGGTCAGCAACGACACCGTGCCCACAATCACAGTGAGGATGGCGATGACAATGGCGACGGTGGGCCGTCTGATAAAGAACTTCGACATGTGTCAGCTCCCCGCGGTGAGGTGATTGGCCTGAGAAAGCGGGGCCGCCTGCGGAGCGACCGGCGCGCCTTCTCTCAGCTTCTGCAGGTTGTCGGTGATGATCTGAGCGCCCGGTTGCAGGCCGCTTTCGACGATCCAGTCACTGCCGTACTGGGGGCCCAGCTTTACGTTCACCACGTGGACTCGGTTGCCGGGGGCCACGGTGTAGATCTGCTCGATGCCCTGCAGCTCCGCGACCGCGGCCTGAGGGACAAGCAGCGCGTTGTGGCGGACTTCGGTCTCCGCCGTCACGCGCCCAAACTCGCCGGGACGAAGAATGTCGCCCGGATTCGGAAAAGCAGCGGCGATGCGAATCGCGCCTGTCTGGGGATTCATCTGCCGATCGACGAAGGCAATGCGGCCTTTGTATGGATAGGTCTGCCCGTTGGCCAGAGTGAGGGTGAGCGGCAGGTTCGATCCGGCGCGGAGAAGATCGCCCCCCGACTGCTTCGCGCGATCGACCAGCGCCAGGTACTCGTCGTCGCTGATGGAGAAGTAGACCTTGATGGGATTGAGCTGGGAAACCGCGGTGAGGACGGACTGCGGGCTGACGAGATTGCCGACCTGGGTTGTCGCCTGTCCCGCGACGCCGTCGATGAGTGAACGAACCTGGGTGAATCCGAGGTTCAGCTGCGCGGTTTTCAGAGCCGCCTGGGCCGCGCTCACCGCTGCTTCGCCGGCGGTGACCGTGGCCTGCGCCTGAGCCTCCTGCTGGGTCTCAGTGTCGAGCTGGCTTTGAGCGATGGCGCGAACCTGCGCCAGGGGCGTGTCGCGCTTTACGTTGATCTGCGCCAGCGCAAGCTGCGCCCTGGCCTGGGCCAGTTGCCCCCGCGCCTGTTCCACCTGGGCCTGCGCCTGATCGACAGCGGCCTGGAAGGGGCGCGGATCGATCTGGAAAAGCACCTCGCCTTTGGCGACGGCCGAGCCTTCGCGATACTCCTGCTTCACCAGGTAGCCGCTCACCTGAGGCTGAATCTGTGCGTTCACATAGCCGTCAAGCGTGCCCACCCAGGAGCCGGTAAGCGCGACATCGCCCTGCCTTGCGCGAATCACCGACACCGGCATGGGACCCATACCCGCCTGGCCCGCCGTTGCCGCCCGGCTGGTCTGACAGCCGGTGACCCCGGCGGCAGAAACCGCAAGCACAAAGAACGCCGCGATCAGTTGTCTCACGCGGCCTTCCACCGGGCCGAACCGTAGCTTCTGTTGCGCCGCCATTCGTTACTCCTCGATGAAAAGGCATCCGGAAACATACACGGATGTATATTGGCTTCAGATTCGAAGAGCCATCCGCCCGATGCAAAATGTGACGGAGGGACTGGACGCGAAATGATCCCGAACCGCACTGCGCGCCGGCGCATCTCCCGTACTGTGAGCAAAACAAGGCAACAGGATCGAGCTATTTCCACCCGCCGTGATCTGATGGAGGCTGCCCGCCGCATCTTCGCCCGCGACGGCTTTGAAATGGCTCGCCTTCAGGACATCGCCGAGGCAGCGGGCAAGACTCGCGGCGCCTTCTACGCCAATTTCAGCGACAAAGAGGACGTTTTCTTCGCCCTCTTTGAAGAGAATCTGCGCCGTGAGAAACGGCACGTGGGAGAACAGCTCAGCGAAGCAGGGTCAGAGAACGAGCGCATCGAGATTCTGGCCAGGCACATGCTCTCCGTGATCGGCAACCGGCGTCGCATGCTGCTGGCGCTGGAGTTCAAGCTGTACGCCATCCGTCACCCCAGAAGAACCAGGAGGCTGGCGGAGCTGCACTCGGCTTTGTGCCTGAGCTGCGTCGAAGAGAACATCGACCGGCTCATCCCCGGATTCACCTGCCTGACCTCAAAACAAAAGCGCAGACAGACGGCCCAGGTGGGCGCGCTGCTGGACGGAATTGCCCTGAATCTCATGTTCGACCGTCGAGGACTGACGAAGGATCTGATTCTTCTTCATCTGCGATCGGCCCTGCGGATCGCGCTCAGCCAGCCATGAACAGGCGCATCGGCGTGATCATGCGCCAAATCGACTTTTAATCCGACCTGGCACTGCGGCGAATGCCGGGGACACTGCCCCCGCGAGCGCCGCCCGTTTAAACCTGCCTGCATTCGGCGCCGTTGATGATTACGAGCTCAGGCTTCGGTCTCCCGTTGACCCTGGCGACAGGGAAAAATTGCCATTTGCCGTTGTGCGAGAGATACTTCTTAAGGTGAGTTTTTCGCCGGGTTTACTATCCATCACGCATTCGCGCTGGAGCCGGAGGGGCAAATTGGGGACCGTCTGGGAGCCCTGCTTCCGTGTTCCAGTCCGGCAAAATGGATAGTTAAAGTTGGATAGTAAGCGACAGTCAATCGCTTCAATGATTGATTCTGAATGGCGGGAGTAGTTCAGTGGCAGAACGTCAGCTTCGCCCTTGATTCCTCCGGCCTCCCTTCGGTTAACCCCCTTCACATTGAAATAAATCCATAACAATCAAAAACATACATACCTCAATGAGGTCGTTGCCAGGAGTGCGCAGATGTGGCCAAAATTGCACACTTTTTGGTGATTTTGAGTGTGTGGCTAGTAAAAATGGCTAGTAAGAATCAGTGGTATTTTTGCTCAAAGACGACAATGGAATGTCACAGGTGACCACTGATGGAAAAAGCAGCCGCCGTTTACTAGCCACGCTTGGAAATGGCTAGTAAGCGGTCATGTGTTCGGGGGCAGAACCTTGTACGGAGGGCCTGAATAATTCGGGTGGACACACCGCGTCAGAGGCTGCTGTTCTGATAGGCGAACTGAAGCCAACGTTCACATGCTATGGCCTGTATCCTCTCGCCCGGCCGCTCAGGTTGCGGCTCGTGCGCATCCGCTCCGTCGTTTCCGCTTTGAAACACAGTGGCCACAGGTTTCTGGGCTTCCGCTCACGACTAGCCCATGGAGAAACATGGAGCCTGGATGAGTGCCTCGGCTTGAAGTCAGCAGCGAACCCGGAGTCTTTTGATTTGCAACTTCGCCCGGTAGTCTAAACGATGGTTGATTCTGGCGTGTCGGGGCTATGGCCTGGAATCGCGGCGGGTAAGTTCAAGTGAAAAGTTGCACCGCGCCCAGAGGCGCCCTCGGCCCATAAGCGCCCACCATGCGACTCAATGATTGACCGGCTGATACGGAGCCCCATGCCGGTGCCGTGCGGTTTGGTTGTGAAGAACGGGTCGAAAATCTGTTCCGCGCGATCTGGCGGAAACCCTGGACCGGTATCACTTACGGACACGAGAATCCGCTCGTTTTCAGCTAGCTGCGCCTTGATGACCATCTCTCGTATTCCATCAAGTTCCTTCATCGCTTCGATGCTGTTAACGATTAGATTCATCGCGACCTGCTGCAACTGCACGCGATCTCCGACGATCTGAGGAAGGTCTGCCGCCAGTTCCGTCCGCACCGATATGTTGTATCTGGTCGCTTCGTCGCGCAGGAGGGCGACAGTTTCTCGAATCATCTCGCTAACACCAAAAGTCTCTTGATTCACGGAACCCTTCTCGAATTGTGAGCGAATCCTGGCGATAATCTCAGCAGCACGTCGCGCATCTCTTTCAAATCTGGTAACAGCTGCGCGTACTTCATCGAGGTCGGGTTTGTCGTTCCCGAGTTTTCGCAGGCAGACGTTGGCGTTGGTGATGGCACCGCTGATCGGTTGACTGATTTCATGAGCCAGGGACGCTGCCAGCTCTCCCATGGTCGTTACCCGGTTGATGCGTGCAAGATCGCTCAGCGCCTGGCGCAAAGCCTCCTCGGCCCGGTTACGATCGTCAATGTCCGTCAAGAGCACATACCATCGGAGTACGTGGCCTTCCGAGTCACACAGCGGGAGTCCACGTGCATGAAACCATCGATACACTCCGTCCGCTCGCCTGAGGCGATGATCCACGTCGTAGACGCACTTCGTTTCAAGCGAGCACACCCATGCGGCGTATACGTCAGCAAGATCATTAGGGTGCACTTCGTTGCCGGTTGACCAATCTTTCAATTGTTCAGTCGTTCTGCCGAAATACTCCAGGACTTGCCGGTTAACCACTTCGATCTCGCCGGTTGCTGACATAATGGCCACCAACCCCGCGATACCATCGAGTATCAAACGGAAACTCTGCTCGCTTTCACGAAGGGCTTCCTCGCCCCGCTTACGATCTTCTATATCTGTGCTTGTTCCGTACCATCGCACAACTGTGCCCGATTCATCTCGGAAGGGTTCGGCGCGGATGAGAAACCATCGATAAGTTCCGTCCCAGCGCCGGAGACGGGCTTCGATCTCGCCTGGTTCGCCTGAGGCCAGCATCTCTCCCCATCTGTTCATCAGCGGTGGAAGGTCTTCTGGATGGAATGTTACCTGCCATCCCCATCCGTGCGCCTCTTCGGGAGGGACTCCCGTGTACTCGTGCCAACTCTTGCTGAGGAACTCATTCGACCCGTCTGTCCGATTGCACCACGAAAGGGTGGGGATGGTGTCGATGATCAGTTTGAGGTCGTGTTCGCGACCTATGAGCGCTACTTCAGCCCGCTTCTGATCGTCGATGTCAGTCGTCGTACCCACGAATTTGAGGACTTTCCCTTCGGAGTCACGCAAGACCACCGCCTGATTGAGATGCCAGCGATAGACACCGTCCTTAGCACGGAGAGACCTGGTTTCAAATGCAAACCCTTGTCCCGAATGCACGCCCTCCCAAAAGGTTCTGGCGGCCATCTCCCGATCTTCGGGGTGGACCGCAGTCATCCACGCCTCGGGATGCGAGCGAACGAAATCTAGAGTCTGACCGGAGTAATCAAGCCAAACTTGATTCACAAAATCCGGCGTCCCATCGGGATTGAGCGTCCAGGTGGATACAGGAAGACGATGGAGCAACCCAGCCTGGAGCTGCAACTCGGCGTCGGCCCGCCGCAGCTCATCATAAAGGCGGCTGGTCTGCGTCAACTGCTCTTCGCTGGCGCGGAGTTTCTCGCGTTCAAGTTCCGCCTCGCTGCGCATCCTTTCTTCGCGTTCCGCAGTTTCGCGGCGAAGGTTCGCCATTTTGACATTAGCGGCCACGCGCGCCAGCAACTCCCGCGCTACAAACGGCTTGATCAGATAGTCGTCGGCGTCAGCCTCGAGCCCTTCCACGCGCGACTCTTCGCCCGCCCGCGCCGACACCAGGACCACTGGCGTGCCGGCGAGGGTTAAATCCTCGCGAATCGCCCGCAACAAGCCAAACCCATCGAGATGCGGCATCATGACGTCCGCCAGCACAAGAGCGGGGCGCAATCGCTCGGTTGCTTCCAATGCCTGGCGCCGTCAGCAACCGCGTGCACCTCATAGCGCTCGCTCAGCAAACGTGCGAGGTACTGGCGCATGTCCGCATTGTCATCGGCTACGACGATGAGTTCGCGTTTTTCCGCCGCTTTGGGCTCCGGTAGGGAAGCAAGCGATGGTCGTTTGCCAGGCATCGCTAGCTCTCCGGCCACGCCCGATTCGCCTCCGGACCACCGTCGTAGTTCTTCGACATAAGCTTCGGCCCGAATTGTGGTGGAGGCGAGAGTTTGTGCGGCCTGAATGCGCTCCGCCGGCAGATGCCCCTTGCCGCTCGGAATCGTCACCGTGAAGGTGCTGCCGGCGCCGACGGCGCTCTCTACCCGCACGCTTCCACCGTGCAGTTTCACCAGTTCCTGAACCAGGGCCAGTCCGATCCCTGTGCCCTCGTAAGTCCTGGCCGTGGTGCTCTCGATGCGGTGGAACCGCTCGAACACTTGCTCGCGATGCTCTTCGGGTATTCCCACGCCGGTGTCGCGAACCTGCAACGCCACTTCGCCGTCTACCGGCTTCAATATGAGCGCAACCTCGCCCGCAAACGTGAACTTGTAAGCGTTGGAGAGCAGATTCAAAACGATCTTCTCCCACATGTCGCGATCTACATACACCGGGTCGGCGATTGGTTGGCACTCGACTGAGAAACGGAGCCCGGCGTTCTGCATCGCAGAGCCGAACGCGCTCGCAATTCCTGTGGTAAAACTCGCCAGATCGGTCGGCTGATAGGACGCCTGTACGCGCCCAGCCTCAATCCGCGAAAAGTCCAGGAGCGTGTTCACGAGCTTGAGTAATCTGAGGCCGTTCCGATGCACCGTGACCAGCAACTCTTGACGCTCGGGACTGAGTCGCTCGCTCGCTTCCTTCTGCACTTCTTCAAGCGGACCGAGCATCAGCGTGAGGGGCGTGCGGAATTCGTGGCTAACGTTGCTGAAGAACGCGGTCTTGGCGCGGTCGAGCTCGGTCAGAGCGTCCGCGCGCCGGCGTTCCTGCTCGAATGCGCTGGCGCTGGCCAGTCCAATCGTGATCTGTTCCGCTACACGACGGACAAACTGGCGGTATGCGTCACGAAAGGCCTGGCCGGGATGGATTCCGGCGACAAGGAAACCCAGGGTTTCACTGTGTTCGCCCAGCCGGATCGGCACCACGCATGCTTCTTTCGGATGTTCCGGCCAGTTTGGCACTGACACGCCCGAAGCGAGATCCCCGAGTTCAACCAAAACCCCATCCATCGCCAACGCTGGATCGAATCGCCAAAGGTTCTCGCTGCGGCAGTCGATGACCGCTGGACGCAACGCTTCATCGGTTTCTACACTCGCGCCTGCCAGGTACGCTTGATGTTCGGAAGGCCGATATTCATAGAGAAATGCAAAGGGGAGGCTGAGGCAACTTTCACCAAGGGTCTCCGCGCTGACCCGCCACATTTCCTCTTCGTTTCGCGCTCCTGCCGCTCGCGACGCAAGGTCGCGAAGCAAATGCCTGCGTCGATCTTCGATCACCCGTTCCGTCGTCTCGAGCGCCGAGTTCAAAACGCCGCCTACGAGGCCATTGTCATCCCAAATCGGACTAGCAGAAAATGCAATGTAGACCTCTTCGAGATAGTTGTTGCGGGTAAGAGGGACCAGTGCATCGGACAGATAGTTGACAGTCTGACCCCGAGCCATCACGGATTCGTACATCGTCCCGATGAAATCCCATGCTTCGGGATATACCTCGCGAGCGCTGCGTCCCAGAGCCCACGGGTGCCTTGTTCCTGCTATCGGCCGGTAGGCATCGTTGTACAACAGCACATAATCCGGCCCCCAGCAGATGGCCATCGGATAGCCAGAGGCAACCACGACACGCACGATGGTTCGCAGAGCTTGCGGCCATTGTTCCACCGGACCGAGCGGCGTAGCCGACCAGTCGAGCGCGCGCAAACATCCGCTCGTCTCGTCGCTTCCGGCGAAGACGGACTCGATCAGCTGCTTGTCGCTGGGGTTCATCCAAAATCCCTCGACCGGGCAGCAACGCGGACGAGGCCTGCGGGCCCACGAATGAGCCCTCGCTGGTGGGCTTGGCTGAGTACCGCCGCCAGGATCGGCATCTGGTTGCCTCGCTCTTTGCCGCGATAGAGAGTGAAGTCCGCACCCTCGCGAAGCGGCTCCAACACATACTCGGAATCCTCTGCCATTGAGAACACTCTTGTCGTTAGGATCAAAAGGGCCCAAGATTCTCAAACAGGTCCAAGATTTTCAACCAGATGGGAACTCGGTGCGCATCATCGGCTAGGTGCACTTACAAGGGAAGGAGAAGACTCTGCACCAATAATCCGGAGGAAACCATTATATCTAAATGAGCGGATCAAACCGTGCGCTTGAACAACGCGCTCTCCTCACAGAGAGGGCGCCGGACTTCTGAAATTTTGCAATGGTGTGCGATGCCGTCGTCTCTTCTATGCGAAATGTCAGCGCTGGCAGAGTACTCTCCCATCGCCAGAAATGGAAATCGTCCTAGAACTGCAAACCCCTCCAGTCCGCATCGGGAAGTAGAGTCCACCTTGCTGCATAACCGGCTGCTCGGACAGGTGATCGCTGCCAATTGACTCGTTATCACTTTCTCGGCGAGCGCATTATCGCCAAACCGCGTTTCCAGGCGCTCTCGTTTCTACACGACCTCAAGCCGCGGTTCACGTCCGAGGTTCTGTGCCGGCTTGCGCAACATTGGTCAGCATCACGGCGCCGTACTCGGGATCAAACATCCGATCAAGTGCCGCACGGCTTGTGCATGCACCCGCGCATCTCCTCCTTCAAAAAACTGCGTGCCGCGCAAAAATCCCGATCATTCCGCATTCGGCGGAATAATGTGAGCAGGCTCCTCCAGTATTTCGAGGAGCGCCTGTGCGCAATAAACTCGGTCACGCTTCGCGTCTGAGACCGCTTGAACAATTCCGTTGTGCTCCAGGCGCTCGATTGCGCGCTGTGCGGTGGTAAAGGCGAGCTTGAGCTGGCCGGCGGCGCCAGTGATGGTGAGGAAGGGATTGGCAGCCAGCAGATCGAGTACGCGCAGCGGGGTATTGGTCGAGCGTCCGGCTAGTTGGCCTCGCCACTCTGCCAACAGATCGTTGATGCGAGTCGCGCGGCTAAGCGCGTCTTCCGACATGCGGGCAATCCCTTGCAGAAAATACTCCAGCCAGTCCTCCCAGGCGCCTCGATCGCTCACTCCGCGAAGACCCTCGTAATAGTCGCGCCGGGAGGCTTCAAAGAACGCGGAAAGGTAGAGGAGCGGGGTCGGAAGAATCTTCCGCTCGATCAGGAAAAGTGTGATGAGCAGGCGACCCACCCGCCCGTTACCGTCGAGAAACGGATGGATGGCCTCGAATTGATAATGGGCAAGCGCAATGGTCACCAGCGGGGGGAGATTGGACTCGTGAACGAATTTCTCCCAGGCCGCGAGGCACGCCTCTACTTCGCCGGGAGGAGGCGGAATGAAGGTTGCTGTTGCCGGCGTGCTGCCGGCCTTGCCGATCCAGTTCTGCGTTTTCCGGAACGACCCTGGTGCGGCGTGCTGTCCTCTCACGCCTTCCATCAGCTTTTCGTGTAACTCCCGGATCAGGCGGACCGAAATGGGAAGTTTCTTGAGACGGTGGATACCGTGTTCGAGAGCCACTACATAATTGCCAACCTCTCGAAGATCTTCAGGGCTGCGTTCAACAACTGCCCCGGCTTCGGCGGCCAACAATTCGCCTAGTGTGGCTTGGGTGCCTTCGATCTTGCTGGACAGAACAGCCTCACGCCGCACAAAAGGACGCATTAGAATGTGAGGATTGGGCAACCGCCCACCCTCCCCGGCAAGCCGACCGATGAGCCGATCTGCCTCGGAGAGGACGCCGACAAGGCGCGGCGTCCATTCGAGTGCAGGCGGCAGGGGTGCAGGAACAAAGGCTGAATACGCGCCTTGCGCGACCTTCTTACCGGGAATGTTTAGATTCCTGCTCATAGCGGCAGAACGAAAACTGCGGATCACGTTATTTTCGACTTCTATGGTAATCGAAAATAGCGCGAAAGGCTATTTTCGACGGCAGAAAGCGGCGAGCGCTACATTTTCCTTTCAATCGCTCGCGAAGTGATGCACTGGCGTCATCACAAACGCAGCGTTTGTCATTGGACGCGAGCGGACATTGCGGAGCAGAGTTTCGGCATAACACGGCCCAGCACGGGCCGCTGGAGGTGCCGATGAACACCCTTCCCCCGCCCATTCCGCAGCGCCGATTCGCCTCATGGCGATGGCTGCGCCGAATCCGCCAATCCGTCACCCTCTTCTTTCTGCTCGTTCTCTTCCCCGCAATGGCGCTCGCCCAGAGCGGTTCGCCCTTCGATACCGGGTTCACTGCCCTGCAGAACCTGTTCACCGGGACTGTCGCCAAGGTCGCCAGTCTGATCGCCATCGTGATCGGAGGCTATCAGTTCGCCCACGGCGATCCGGGCGCGAAGCGCAATCTCGCAGGCATTGTGGCCGGGACCGGCATCGCCGTGCTCGCCGCCAACGTCCTCAGCTGGCTCTGGGGCATCTGACCGCGGACCGTCCTGAACCAGCAATGACTGCCGATCAAGTTGCTGAAATGTGAGGGCTTGCCATGCAGACCGACGCGACAAATCGCAGACGGAACCGCGTCTTTAAGAGCCTGCACAAGCCCCTCACCTACCTGGGCGTCGAGAGAACGCTGTTCTATTTCGTCTGCGTCGGGGCGGTCGGCGCCTTCAATCTCTTCAACAGTTTGCTTGCTGGAATCGCAGTCTTTCTCGGCGGTTTTGTCTTCGGTCACTGGGTAACGAACACCGATCCGGCATTCCTGAAGATTCTCGCCCGGTCGGAGCGGTACAAGACCCGCTACGACCCGGCCAAGCACACCTGGCCGCGTGCGGAGGTGCGTTGATGCTGCGCCTCGATAAGATCGTGAATCCGTGGAGGGATGCCGCCGCCTTCGGCGACCACATCAATCTGTACGGTTTCTGGAACGAAACGGCCTTTCTGACCAAGAGTGGCGATCTCGGCATGATCCTGCGCGTAAGAGGCGTCGATTACGAAAGCCTCGACTATGGCGAACAGGAATATGCCGTGAAGCGTCTGGAGGCGGCGCTCAAGAACTTCGGACCCGGCTTCCACGTCTACCAATACCTCTTCAAGACCAACAACCCGGAGATTCCATTCGCCGACTACGACAATCCTGTTGTGCAGACGGGCCGGGACCACCGCCACCAGCTCTTTCGCGAAAAAGCAGATCGGCTCTTCGAGATCGAGACTTACTACTGCATCCTCCTCGAAGGCGCGATCGAAGACCGGCGTGGGAGTCGCACTTCAGCGCCTCTTCCACGATCCGGCTGGCGGCCTGAACGAGTTGAGGGCGCAGTTCTCGAACCATGGCATGAAGATTCTGCTGCGGACGCAGATCGAGCATGACCTGGCGTGGCTTGAACAATGCGTGCAGGCTTTCGTACACCAGCTTTCCGACTTTGTGCGGATCGAAGTGCCGGACTCGAAGGGTCAGTTCCGTTTCTTCCGGCGCCTCGTGAATTACGACGACTGGCGCATCACCGGGGATCCGGCAGCGAACAATTTCATCGCGTCGGAACGCCCAAGCTGGTCCACATAATGCTTTTTGCAGATTTTCTGGAACCAGGCGAGGTCGGCCGAGTAGGCGCGCCAGGTGGCATCGCCTTTTGTGGCCTTCACCTCGGCGAGGTAGCTCTCGACGGCAGCACGAATCGTCGTCGAGGAGGACGCGGCGGATGGCTCTTCTTCCGGCGCCTCGATCTCGCCGGCGAGGATGCCGGACTGGAGCTGCCACGCGTCGAGCGCTTCGCGCGGCGTCGTGCCGACCGGACGCGTGCGCCGCACGCCGTTCT